>CAFBPU010000055.1_pt1 | contig 16894 bp, 15 predicted proteins | sample 7269791 | NCBI WGS metagenome assembly CAFBPU01 (sample SAMEA6814154, study PRJEB35770) | freshwater metagenome | biome: Freshwater; feature: Freshwater reservoir; material: water | place: Czech Republic | collected 2017-06-27 | depth 30m m
CGGGGTCGGGGTCGGGGTGGCTGGACCTAGACCCAGAGTAGACCACATGTGCGATTCATGTCAAGACCCCCACCCACCGAATTCGCTTGCAGCACAACCGAATCCGAGCACCGGACACCCGTCGGAGCCGCACACACGACATCACCCCCCTCGTGGGCACACCGTGCCACCTGCCACTCCCCAGATCGCCGCCGCTGGGCCGCCCAGAAACACGCAGGAGCCGTCAGGAGCACCCCTAGGCAAGGCGCCACGGAAAATCCACGTCGCAGTGACAGCTCATCAAGGTGTGCAACCGCAACGTCTCGAGCAGCCTTGGCCCAATCCCGATCAGACCGAAGTGTCCGGGGTGATCAACGCATAGATCCACAACGCGACGCCGTAGAGCGCGATGAGCGCAAGCAGCGCCCCGACGAACACGAACCACATCCGACCCGGCCACCGTCCTCGAATCCTGACCACGAGGGCCGCGCCGAGACTCGCCGCGCCAATGACGAACAAGACAACGCCCACCGCCCGGCTCGCTCCACTGACATACAGCAGCACCGCAATCGTCACTAGCGATGCCCCCGCCACGACCAACCACATGAGCCGTAAGGGCCAACTGCCACGACCTCCGCGGTGATCAGCCGCCAACTCAGCCATTTCGCCTACCTCCGGAGACGTCAGACCCAGCTGGGGTCGACCAGCGCCTCGAGCGCGATGAGCTGGGCGAGGGTGGTGGGGCGGGCGGGCACGGGACCCTGTGCCGGTGGGGGCGAAGAGGTCGAGGACGAACCCGATGTCGTCGGGACCGGGACGGGAACCAGCCGCTTGCGGGTCCGCTCCTGACTGAGGAGCTCGACCATGGAGCTCTCGACCGAGGCATAGGCCGACTGCCCCGCGAGGTTCGCGAGCTCGGTGGGGTCGAGCGTCATGTTGTACAGCTCGAACTCGTCGGCCGGCGGCAGCACCGTGACCGGTGTGGCTGTGTGAAGCTTCACGACCGTGGTCGCCACACTCTCCCCCGGCCGAATACTCGATCCCGACTGGGTGGTGGTGACATCCATCGTGCCGGGGGTCGACCAGAACTGGTCGTTGTCGAAGTACCGCGAGTACTCCCACTGCTCCATCGACCCGCTCGTGCCCGTGGGCAGGCGGGCGATCACGGTCTCGATGTGGTTCGGCTGCGACACGGCCTCGTAGTGCTGAGTCAACATGGTGGTCTGGTTCGCCCCCTTCGTCGGCTCGTCCTCGGTCATGAAGTAGACCGGGCCGGTGATCGACGACAGTGTCTTCTCGCCGAGGAGAGCCCCGGACAGGTCTCGGCCAACGAGCGGTTGCACCTGGTCATGCGTCTTGGCCAGCCGCCGCTGAAGGTCGGCGACATTGACGCCGGCAAGCCCCAGCATCGTGGGAAGGACATCTGCGTGACTGGTGAGGGCGGATGAGGTAACGGCATGTGGGAACAGAACCGGGTTGTGCACGACCCACGGCACGCGCAGCACCTCGTCGTAGGTCTGGTGCCACTTCTGGTAAAGGCCACCGTGACTGCCGAGCAGCTCGCCATGGTCGGACACGTACATGACGACGGTGTTGCTCCACTGCCCGCGGTCGGCCATGAGAGTGGAGAGCACCTCGTTGACGTTACCGTCGACGATCTGCTGCAGGGCGTAGTAGAGATGGGCGTACTGCTCAAGGTCGACCATCGGCTGGAACGCCTTGGAATACGTGCCGCGATAGCTGGCCTGAGCCGAGGGCTTGGTGCTCAGGTCCTCGTTCTTGAGGTCGTTCCACATCGACTCCATGAACAACTGCACCGGCACCCCAGCCGCGGCGATCTGCTGCCGCAGCCAGTAGTTGCCACTCAACAGGCTGAAGGCTCCCCAGAGGGTGATGTCGTGCGGGTTGACGAACGAGGTGACCAGGAGCCACGGCTTGCACGATGTCCGCAGTCGGGTCAGTGAGTCGACGCTGAGGCGCGCATATGTCTCGTCGCGGCCGAGTCCTCCGGGGCCAGAGGATCCGCTGTTCAACGGGCTCGAGCCGTGCGGTTCCGGCCCCACCCATCCGTCGAATCCGAACGCGTCGAGCTGCCTTGCGTCCTCGTAGAAGCGTTCGAGCTCGTCGTCCGGCGTGCCGTTGCTGTCATACGTGGGGATGGCCGAGTTGGTTCCGGGCATGAACAGGTCGGCCTCGCTGACGTGCCACTTACCGCGGTACACGGTCTCGTAGCCCGCAGCGCGGAAGTAGTTGCCCATAGTCGGCACCGTGTGTGGGTGAAGCCAGTAGACGTCGCTCTCAAGGGCGCTCTTCGCCGCTCCGGTGGTCTGACTCACCCCGTGGAGCGAGGGGTACTGCCCGGTCCAGAACGAGGCGCGACTCGGGGCGCAGGCCGCGGACATGATCTGGTGATTGGTGAACTCGATGCCATGGCTCTTGAGCGCGTTCTGTCCCGGCAGAGCGGTCGCGCGCCAGGCTGTGAGCTCGGCCGACTCATAGGACACTGCCTGTCGCTGCTCGTCGATCATGATGACGAGAAAGTTCGGTCGCTTGGAGAGCCGGCCTCGCTTCGTGAACGGCGCCAATGGTGCGGGGTCGGCCTGAGCCGTGGGTGCTAGTCCCAGCCCGAGAACTCCGGCTCCCGCGGATGCGGCGGCGATACCGGCCAGCAGCTGTCGGCGCGACATTCCGCCGTAGGTGGGTGACGCCTCGATGGGGGCCGCGTTGCTGCCGGGGATGCTCGTCTTTGACATGAATTGAGTGTAAGTCTCACGCGGACTTTCCCTTGGCCACCGCGTCCGGGCCAGCGATCGTGCGGGCACGTTCGACCAGGATCGTGCAATGGGCCCGGTTCTCTATCACACGCGCCACGGTCCTTGCCCACGCGAGGGTTGGCCTCGTGCCCAGTCAGTCACGGGGATGATTGCAGGCCCAGCCAGCGAGGAACCGGCGCTGCCCCGCGACACATGCCCTGCGATCTCGTGGGGCAACCGGGACACCGACGCGTGATAGTCCTGAGCACTGGTCGGCCACTGCACAGCCGAGACGCCAAGTGGAGGCGCCGAGGACGTAGCCGACGAGAACTAGTGGCCGAAGTGGTCGTGCCCGCCCGACCCCTCGTGTCGGCTGCCATCGACGAGAACTTCCGGCTCGCCGCTCAGGATCTGCCCCACGATCGTGAAGCCTTCTGGCAGAGTCACTTCGGCGGGGAAGGTGGCGAGCAACGCATGGTCGTCACCTCCGGTGAGCACCCACGCGAGCGGGTCCATGTTGAACGCCGCAGCCGCGTCAATGATCGGCTGGTCGGGCAGGAGACGAACGCTCTCGAGCGCCACCACGACCCCGGAGGCCTGCGCGATGTGCCTCGCATCTGCGACGAGTCCATCCGACACATCAATCATCGACGTGGCCCCCGCCAGAGACGCCGCCCGACCGGCCGCATACGGCGGATGCGGGACACGATGAGCATCGACGACCGCACGAGGTGATCGGAATCCACGACCAAGGACCATCAAGCCGGCGGCCGCCCACCCCAGCCTCCCCGCCACCGCGACCACATCACCCGGACGTGCACCGGCACGGGTCACGGGATCGCGGCCCTCAAGATCTCCCAGCGCAGTCACCGCGATGACGACGAGATCACTGCCGACCACATCTCCCCCCACCACCGTGGCGCCGACGAGGGCACACTCCTGGGCGAGTCCGTCCGCCAGATCCGTGGCCCAGGCGGCGGGCAGATCCGCCGGGATGGCGAGCCCCACCAGCAGTGCCGTGGGGCGGGCTCCCATGGCGACAATGTCCGCAAGGTTCTGCGCCGCTGCCTTGCGCCCGATGTCCACGGCCGAGGACCAGTCGCGACGGAAGTGGCGTCCCTCGACGAGAAGATCCATCGAGGCAGCGACCCGGGAGTCCGGCGCCGCCACCACCGCGGCGTCGTCGCCGGGCCCGAGAAGGACATCGGGGGTCGACGGGAACCGACCGACGACAGCGGCCACAAGGCCGAACTCCCCGAGCGCACCTACCGAGCCGGGATTGGTCATCTTCGCCTCATGTGATCCGTGGTCGGGGTGGTCGCGTCAGGACAGTCTGCCCGGATGCCGTGGTCGGGCCCCACGGCCCAGGGCAGTAGTCTCTCGTTGTCGCGCAAGACCTCGCACCAGTGCGTACCCCCAGCGCCGACGAGCCCCAATTCATCGCACCACCAAGCTCCCAGGGGGACGACCGTGGCTGTCCAGGCCTACATCCTCATCCAGACCGAGGTCGGCAAAGCCGCCAGCGTCGCCGCCGAGATCGTGCAGATCGAGGGCGTGCTACTCGCCGAGGATGTCACCGGTCCCTACGACGTCATCGTGCGCGCCGAGTCCGACAGCGTCGACGGCCTCGGCCGGCTCGTCCTGGCCCGGATCCAGGCCGTCGCGGGTATCACGCGCACCCTGACGTGCCCCGTCGTCCATCTCTGAGGCCCCCATGCGCGCACGAATGATCCCACGCACGTCCCGAGCAACCCCGTGGCGCGGTGCCTGGCCCCTGGCTTCCCTTGCCGCAGGGAGTGTGGCCTGTGCGGCGCTGGTGACGGGATGCTCGTCCGGGCTGTCGGTGCCGATTCCCCAACCCGAGCCCACGGGTGTCGCGGCCTACACGTGCGCGGCTCTGTTGGGGCGCTTGCCCGACGAGGTGCTGCACCACAACACCACACCTACGCATCCGCTCAGTTCGTTCACCAGCGCCTGGGGTGACCCTGCAATAGTCCTGCGATGCGGTGTGTCCACGCCGCAGGCACTCAAGCCGACCTCAGAGTTGATCACGGTCGACGGCATCGACTGGCTCCCCGAGAAACTCACCCACGGCTACAGGTTCACCACCGTCGGTCGCGTACTCAACGTCGAGGTGAGCGTGCCGGACAAGGACGCACCCGAGTCCGGCGCCCTCGTCGACCTCTCCCCCGCCGTCACACTGACGGTGCCGGCCGCCACCACGCCATCGCCGAGCCCCTCGCCCTGAGCGTCGCCCATGCGACTCGGCGAAGTCGGACCGAGATCAGCGGATGAGCCAGCGCGCCTGACGTCCCCTGCGCACGGGTCTGAGTCCCGCCGGGGTCCTGCGCCACCCCGGCGACACTGTGGGCGGCTTCTCGATGGTCTCGGGTGTGGCGCTCGCGGCCATCCCGGCGCCGACCTCTGAGTTGGTGGTCCCGACCTGCAACGGCGGGGGCACAGCCTCGTCGCGGCGTGAGTCAGGCAATGACGACGCGACCTCGCCGGTCGAGGTCCTGCGTGTGCGGTCGAGCGGAATCACAACGGCCCCCCTGGCGTCCACGATGGCATCGCGGATTCCAGGGTGCACCAGCACATGTCAGCTGCGCGACCTCATCGAACAAGTCACGCGACATAAGCTGACATTCGGTGCGCGGTCGACCGGTCAGCGGTCACCTGGGAGCCCGAAACGCGCGCCAATGCGCTCAGCGCAGGCCCGAGCCGTGTCTGACCGCGTCGGCTACCAGGCGGTCGACGAGGGTCGGGTAGTCCAGTCCGCTCTCGGCCCAGACCCGCGGGAACATCGAGATCGAGGTGAAGCCAGGCATCGTGTTGAGCTCGTTGACGAGGATGCGTCCATCCGTGGTGAGGAAGAAGTCGCACCGGGCCAGGCCCTCACAGCCCAGGGCGTCGAAAGCCAGCAGCGAGAGCTCGCGGACGCGTTCGGCGAGGTCGTCGGGCAGGTCCGCTGGCACGACGAGCTCGGCGGCGTCCTCGAGGTACTTGGCCACGAAGTCGTAGAACTCGTGGCCCTCGCGCAGGACGATCTCGGCACACACACTCGCCCGAGGTTGACCTGACTCGTCGACCAGGACGCCACACTCGATCTCGCGCACCCGCTCGACCGAGGCCTCGACAACGACGCGCGGATCATGCAGCCGCGCAGAGTCGACCGCCCGCTCGACCTGTGAGGCGCTCCAGACCTTGGTGATGCCCACACTCGATCCGGCGCGAGCGGGTTTGACGAATACGGGGAGGCCGAGCCGCGCGATCTTCTCGAGGACCCCAGCACGATCACCTCGCCAGTCGCGGTCGGAAATCACGACGTACGGTGCCTGCTCGAGGCCAGCGTGGGCGAACAGGGCCTTCATGACGCCCTTGTCCATCGCGGCAGCGGAGGCGAGAACACCGGAGCCCACATAGGGCAGACCAGCCAACTCGAGCAGGCCCTGGATTGTTCCGTCCTCGCCGTAGGGGCCGTGCAGGACAGGGAAGACCACGTCGACGCCGACGGTGGTGGAGGGGGCCGCGCCACTGGCGCCGTCACGCGGATACACCTCGATCCACGCCCGGGTCGGGTCGCCGGCAAGGACGATCGACGGCCCAGTCGTGTCTACCTCGGGGAGTTTGCCCTCGACGATACCCAACCTGCCCGGATCCTCATCTTGCAGAACCCAACGGCCGTCCCGGGTAACGCCGATGGCCACGACGTCATAGCGTTCGCGGTCCAGAGCCCTCAGCACAGAACCCGCGGACACGCAGGAGATGGCATGCTCGCTGGACCTTCCGCCGAAGACAACGGCTACCCGGATTCGCGCTGGCTCGACCACCAGCCCAGCCTATGTCGGGAGTGTCCCCGCACCGCGCGCGCGGCCCGATAGCGTCCAGGGGTGCCCACCTCACCCAGGCAGCAGACGCCTGCGACCCTCGTCGTATCCCTCGGCCGTCCCGACGCGGCACCTGACGCGCCGCTCAATGTGCCGATCGTGCTCACCTCGGCCTTCCACGCGGGAGGGCCGCTGGGCTACTCCCGATTCTCCAATCCCACGTGGGAGGCCCTCGAGGAGACGATCGGCCACCTCGAAGGTGGCAGAGCGCTTACCTTCGCGAGCGGCATGGGTGCCGTGTCCGCGGTGCTCGACCTCGTCCCGGTCGGGGGCGTGGTCGTGGCACCGTCCCACTCCTATTCCGGCACCGCCTCGCGACTGCGCGATCTGGACGTCTCAGGCCGCATAGTGCTGCGGCTGGTAGCCATCGATGACCCCGAGGCCGTCGCCGGGGCATGTGAGGGTGCGGCGATGTTGTGGTGGGAAACGCCCACCAATCCCGGACTGGAGATATGCGACATCGCGGCGGCTACGGCGGCGGCCATCGCTCATGGCGTGACCACCGTCTGCGACAACACCTTCGCGACACCGCTAGCGCAGCGTCCCCTGGAGTTCGGCGTCGACATCGTCGTGCATTCGGCCACGAAGGCACTGTCGGGACATTCCGATGTGCTCCTAGGCGCCGTCGTCACCAATGACGATTCACTCTTTGACTCCCTGCATCGGGCTCGCACTCTGATCGGTGCAATCCCTGGCCCGTTCGAGGCCTGGCTCGCCCTTCGGGGTATCCGCACCTTGGCGCTGCGTCTTCGCCAGTCTCAGGCGAGTGCGATCACACTCGCCACGAGACTCCAGGCGCATCCCGGTGTCACGCGAGTGCGGTATCCGGGCCTACCGGGCGACCCCGGGTACGCACTGGCCTCCCGGCAGATGACCGGGTACGGCACCATCGTGTCGTTCGAGACGACCGGAAATGCCGACGACGCCGAGAGTGTCTGCAGGAGAACGGCTCTCATCCTTCACGCCACGAGCCTCGGCGGGGTCGAGACAACGATGGAACGGCGTCGACGTTGGCCCCAGGAAAGTGTGGACATCCCCGAGACGCTGATCCGACTCTCGGTGGGGATCGAAGATGTCGAAGACCTGTGGGCAGATCTGTCCAGTGCGCTCAACTCGATTACCTAGGGCGCGTCGCGAGAACTCAGGTGACCTCAGCCTCGGCCTTGGTGGTACGGCTCATGAAGTTCGCGAGCATGAGCTTGGGCTCCAGCCCGTGATGCACGACCTCCACCACCTGCTCGGTGATGGGCATCTCGACACCGTGCGTCACTGCGAGATCAAGGATCGACTGGCAGCTGTTGACACCCTCACTGGTACGGGTCGTGGCCTTGATGGCCTCCGCGATGGTCAGTCCGCGCCCGAGGTGCTCACCGAAGGAGCGATTCCTCGACAGCGGTGACTGGCAGGTGGCGACGAGATCGCCGATGCCCGCGAGCCCGAGGAAGGTCAGCGGCGAGGCGCCGAGCGCGATGCCGAGTCGGGTCATCTCAGCCAGGCCCCGGGTGATCAACGCTGACTGCGCGTTCTCGCCGTAGCCCATACCCACCGCCATCCCGTTCGCGAGCGCGACCACGTTCTTGACCGAGCCGCCGATCTCCGTGCCGATCACGTCCGTACTCCAGTAGGGCCTGAAGTACGGCGTCGTGCAGGCATCGGCCAGCAGCTGGGCCAAGTCGGGATCCGGACATGCCACCGTGGTCGCCGCAGGTTGACGCTCGGCGATCTCACCGGCGAGATTCGGACCGGACACCGCGGCGACGCGGGCAGCTTCGATACCGGTGACCTGGTGGGCCACCTCGGTCATGCGAAGACTCGTGCCGACCTCGATCCCCTTGATGAGCGAGACCAGGCTCGCCCCTCGGGGAACGTGGGCCGACCACTCGGTGAGGTTGCCACGCAATGACTGCGCGGGCACGGCGAGGACGACCGCCTCGGCACCGCGCAGCGCGCTCGCCGGATCGACGGTCGCCGTCACCGACCTGGGGAGGAGAACTCCGGGGTGGTAGTCGGGATTCTCGTGGGTGGCCGTGATGGCCTCCGCGATGCGGCCGTCGCGCCCCCAGAGCACGACCTCGTTCCCGGCGTCGGCGAGCACCATGGCGAACGCCGTGCCCCATGAGCCGGTGCCCATGACCGCGATGCGCATCAGGTGTGCGTCCCTTCGGAATCGTCGTTGCCCAAGTCTGTCTGATCGCGATCAGCCGTGAGGTCGAACCGCGTCACGGGAGCAGTCTCCTCCCTGATCCCCTCGAGTAACGAGGTGATGGCCGACATCAGCCTCGCGGTCGCCAGTCGCAGGGTCGCCTCGTCGACTTCGCGCCCGCGCAGATCGTCGAGATCCACGGGAGGACCGACCCGGACGTGCATCACCTTTCGCGGCACAAGGCGAAGCTGCTTGCGATAGGGGGCCATGACCTCCTGGGCACCCCACAGCGCGAGTGGCAGGAGCGGTGCACCTGTCGCTAGTGCGATGCGCGCGGCCCCGGTCTTGCCGGTCATGGGCCAGAGACCTGGGTCCCGCGTGATGGTTCCTTCTGGATAGACCACCACGCATTCACCACGTTCGACAGCGGTGATCGCGTCGCGCACCGAGGTGGCCGCGTCGGCGCTATGACGGTAGACCGGGATCTGCCCGGCACCTCGGATGATCCGCCCCACAATCGGGACCCGGAATACGGCCTCTTTGCCCAGGTACCGAGGGGGTCGGCCGTTGTCGTAGAGAAAGTGGGCACTTTCGAGCGGATCAAACCAGGAGATGTGGTTCGGGCACACGATGATGCCCTCCTGCGAGCCGTCGGGCCTGACCCCCGCCCGAAGGTGCTCCGCGCCCCGCCAGTCGCGACGGGTCAGCAGCAGCAGCCACGGTCGCAAGAGCACCACGGCCAGGAGGTACCAGCAGCCAATGCTCTTGCCGCTGTCCACCTTCGTCACCTCGTCGCCCTCCCGCTGTCGCCGTCCACGCACTCGAAGATCGAACGCGGGTGGGTCGATCCTCGCCCCGTATGACGCGTCGGTCCAGTGCGACACCAGCGATGGGAGAGGATGTGATCTGTGACAACTCCGGGCTCGTCATCGATCCAGTGGGTCGCGGTCGTCCCGGTCAAGCACCTCGCCCGTGCCAAGTCGCGATTCTCGGCCAGGCCGGCGAACGAGAGAGCCGCCCTGGCACTGGCCTTCGCGGTCGACACCGTCCACATGGCGATGCGGTGCCAGGACCTCGTGGAGGTCATCGTGGTCACCAGCGACCCCGTGGTACGACATGCCGTCGAGAAGCTCGGCTGCACGTGGATCGCCGACGAGCCGGACTCGGGGCTCAATGCGGCCTTCGAGCGCGGATCGGCTCACGCGAGGTTGACCCGATCCGGGGTTGCCATCGCAGCCCTTGCTGGTGACCTTCCCGCCGTGCGATCTGACGAACTATCACGCGCTGTCCGTGCTGCCGCCGCCGTCGAGCGGGGATTCATCGCTGACGCGGCGGGCACCGGCACCACACTCTTGACGGCCCTTCCTGGCATCGAACTCGATCCGCACTTCGGCCCACGGTCGCGAGCAGCCCACGCCGCGTCGGGCGCGATCGCACTCGAGCCCGGCTTAACACCAGGTCTCCGACGCGACGTCGACACTGAGGTTGATCTCTGGGACGCCGTACGACTCGGACTCGGCACCGCTACCGCGGCACTGGCACTCGGCACGTAGCGTTGACCACATGATCGAACGAGCTGCGACGGTCCGCGATCACGATCCCGCCACAGGCGCGGGTTCCGTGATCCTCGACGACGGCCTCGTCGTGGGCTACAGCGGGGAAGCCTTCTGGCCCAGCGGACTTCAACTCCTGCGGCCCGGACAGCGGGTGCGGCTGCGGGTCAGCGCCGATGTGGCCAGCGGTAACGAGACCGCGCGCACCATCCTCGCGATCACACTCACGACATTCGAACTGCACTAACCCACCAAGAACGATGGGCTGGCTCCCACCGGGGGAACCAGCCCATCAATCGTTCAGCGCGCGGCCATCATGAGGCCGCGGAACACAGCAGAACGTCAGCGCTTCTTGGCCACGGCCTTCTTGACAGCGGCCTTCTTCACAACAGCCTTCTTCGCGGGAGCGGCCTTCTTCACAACAGCCTTCTTCGCGGGAGCGGCCTTCTTCACAACAGCCTTCTTCGCGGGAGCGGCCTTCTTGGCAACGACGCGCTTCTTGCCCGCGACGATGGCCTTGAACTCGGCGCCCGCGCGGAACTTCGGCACCGAGGTTGCCTTGATCTTCACGGTTGCACCGGTCTGCGGATTGCGGCCCACGCGCGCTGCGCGGTCGGCCTTCTCGAAGACGCCGAAGCCGCTGATGGTGACCTTGTCGCCCTTGGCGACACTCTTGGTGATCTCGTCGACGATCGCCTCGACGGCCTCGCCTGCGAGCTTCTTGGTGACGTCCAGGCGACTCGCGAGACGGTCGACGAGCTCTGCCTTGTTGACGCTTTCAGCCACGATGATCCTCCGAAGAACTGTCGGACCCACCGCCCGACTCATAGCGAAACCTAGCCCCGTTATCGACGGGAGACAAAGGCGACGCGCCGCCCCGATCCGGTGTGTCGCAACGAATCCGGGGTGACCTAGGTCAAACTCACCGAACGGGCATCACAGAGATTGACAGCTTTCAGGCCGTGGTGGGCATGTACGAGGGTCGCTTGGCCTCGAATTCGCCGATCAAATCGGCCGATTGCAGGGTGATCCCAATGTCGTCCAGGCCCTCGATCAGGCGCCAGCGGACGTAGTCATCGACCTCGAATGGCGCCTCAAGATCGCCCATGCGCACCACCCGGTCGACGAGGTCGACGGTGATCTCGGTGCTGGGATCTGCCTCGATCATGTCCCAGATCTGCTCGACGACATCGTGGGCCACGACCGCCGTGAGAAACCCGATCTTGCCGCTGTTGCCCCGGAAGATGTCGGCGAAGCGTGAGGACAGCACCACCTTGAAGCCGTAGTCCTGAAGCGCCCACACCGCGTGTTCGCGCGAGGATCCGGTGCCAAAATCGGGACCGGCCACGAGAACGCTGACCTCGGAGTACCGAGGATCGTTGAGGATGAAGTCTGGATTCTTGCGCCAGGCCGAGAACAAGGCGTCCTCGTACCCGTGGCGGGTGATCCGCTTGAGGTACTCGGCCGGGATGATCTGGTCGGTGTCGACGTTGCTGCGACGCAAGGGCAGCGCGCGCCCGGTGTGAACGGTGAACTTCTCCATGACAGGACTCCTCGGAGGCAGTGCGTCAGACGCCCGCGGGGGCGGGCAGGTCGGCGGGCGAGGCGAGGTGGCCCAAGACAGCCGTGGCTGCCGCGACCTGGGGCGAGACGAGGTGGGTGCGCGAGCCTGGGCCTTGCCGGCCCTCGAAGTTGCGGTTTGACGTGGATGCACTGCGCTGACCTGGTGCCACCTTGTCGGCGTTCATGGCCAGACACATGGAGCACCCGGCATTGCGCCATTCGGCGCCCGATGCGGTGAAGATCTTGTCCAGACCCTCCGCCTCCGCCTCGAGTCGGACGCGGACGGATCCGGGCACTACGAGTGCGGTGACTCCGGCGGCAACGGTGCGCCCCTGGAATACCTCCGCCGCGGCCCTGAGGTCCTCGATACGACCGTTGGTGCACGATCCAATGAAGACGGTGTCGACGGTGATGTCCTTCATCGCGGTGCCCGCGACAAGCCCCATGTACTCGAGCGCACTGGCGGCCGCGACGCGGTCGCCCTCGTCGGCGTAGTCGCTGGGTGAGGGGACGTTCGAGGACAGCGGAACTCCCTGGCCGGGGTTGGTACCCCAGGTGACGAACGGCGAGAGACTCGCCGCGTCGATCGTCACGATCTGGTCGAAGCTCGCGTCGGCGTCGGTGACCAGCGTGCGCCAGTAGGCGACCGCGGTATCCCAGTCGGCGCCGCTCGGTGCGCGGTCGCGGCCCTTGAGGTAGTCGAATGTGATGTCGTCGGGGGCGATGAGCCCAGCGCGCGCGCCGGCCTCGATCGACATGTTGCACACGGTCATGCGTGCTTCCATCGACAATGCGCGCACGGCCTTGCCGCGGTACTCCAGGACGTAGCCCTGGCCGCCTCCGGTGCCGATCTTGGCGATGACGGCGAGGATGAGGTCCTTCGCCGTGACGCCCTCAGGCAGATCACCCTCGACCTCGACAGCCATCGTCTTGAAACGCTTGAGGGGCAAGGTCTGCGTGGCGAGAACATGCTCGACCTCGCTCGTGCCGATGCCGAATGCCAGCGCGCCGAATGCGCCGTGCGTGGAGGTGTGAGAGTCGCCGCAGACGACGGTCATACCCGGCTGGGTGAGGCCGAGTTGCGGGCCGACGACATGCACGATGCCCTGCTCGATATCACCGAGGGAGTAGATGCTGACGCCGAACTCGGCCGCATTAGTCCGAAGGGCCTGCACCTGGGCCCGGGAGATCGGGTCCGCGATGGGCTTATCGATGTCGAAAGTCGGGACGTTGTGATCCTCGGTGGCGAGCGTGAGGTCTGGGCGTCGCACTCGGCGGCCCGCGTCGCGGAGTCCGTCGAAGGCCTGCGGACTGGTCACCTCGTGGATGAGGTGGAGGTCGATGAAGAGTAGGTCGGGCTCGCCTTCGGCGCTGCGCACGACGTGCGCATCCCAAACCTTCTCGGCCAGTGTCTTTCCCATGGACCCACTCCCTGCTTGCCATCTCGGATGTTGAGACGGCAGTATCAAGACATGGACAACAGTAGCGGAGTCGGTGTCCTCGACAAAGCAGCGATAGTGCTCGGGGCCCTCGAGGCGGGCCCCCTCACACTTGCCGGCCTCGTGCTGGCGACGGGTCTCGCCCGGCCGACGGCCCACCGCCTCGCAACGGCTCTCGAGCACCATCGGCTGGTAGCCCGCGACCTCCAGGGCCGGTTCGTCCTCGGGCCTCGCCTCGCCGAACTGGCCACGGCCGCAGGCGAGGACCGCCTGCTCGCGGCGGCAGGGCCCATCCTGGCGGCTCTGCGCGATGCGACGAGTGAGTCCTGCCAGCTCTACCGACGCCAAGGGGAGCAGCGAATCTGCGTAGCGGCCGCTGAGCGCCTCTCCGGACTGCGCGACACCGTCCCGCTCGGCTCGGTCCTGACCATGCACGCGGGATCGGCGGCTCAGGTGCTCCTCGCGTGGGAGGAACCCGAGCGCATGCACCGCGGGCTCATGGGCGCGAAGTTCACGGCGACAGCGCTGGCCGGCGTTCGGCGACGGGGTTGGGCCCAGAGTGTCAGTGAGCGAGAGGTCGGCGTGGCCTCGGTATCGGCCCCTGTACGCGGCCCCGGCGGCCGAGTGGTGGCCGCGGTATCGGTCAGTGGGCCTCTCGAACGACTGGGCCGGGCACCGGGGAGACTGCACGCACAGGCCGTCATGATCGCAGCGGCTCGACTCACCGAGGCGCTGCGCCGCAACGCCGGTTGAGCGCCGCACGCAGACCCGCTCATGGGACGCGCTACACGGCGAAGGCCCGTCACCTGAGGTGACGGGCCTTCGATCCACGTAGCCCCGACGGGATTCGAACCCGCGCTACCGCCTTGAGAGGGCAGCGTGCTAGGCCGCTACACAACGGGGCCGTGGGTGCTGGCCCGACGCCAGAGTCCTGGCGAGAGGATGTCGGGCTGTCGAACCAGCGAGATCGGACGGTACCCGAGGCGGGACGTGTGCGACAACATGAGAGTCGGCGCACACCACGCACTCGAGCAACAAAACGATCAGCTGGGGTACCAGGACTCGAACCTAGACTAACTGAACCAGAATCAGTTGGGCTGCCAATTACCCCATACCCCAAGGCATTCAGCCTTTCCAGGCCTACAACGTCGTGAATGATAGCCCGTGACGGCACCGACTCCCAAACCGCGCCCTGCCCGAACCAGCGCGACCCATCTCACATCCGCGAAGTCCCCAAGCCCGGTGACCGGCGCCGCGAGCGATCAGCCCAGTGCGGCGTCGATCCGGGAGATCGTGCGGCCACGGCCAAGCAGTTCGATCGACTCGAACAGCGGCGGCGAGATACGGCTGCCGGTGACCGCGACGCGCACCGGACCGAACGCCACCTTCGGCTTGAGCCCAAGACCTTCCACGACAGCCTCGCGGAGCGCCGCCTCGATCCCGACGTGATCAAAGGGATCGAGCTCGAACAGGGCCTCGCGCGCCGCAAGGAGCACGGGGCGGGCATCAGGGCCCAGAACCCGCTCAGCGTCCTCGGGGTCGACCCTGAAGCTCTCCTCGGCGACGAGAAGGAACCGCAGGGATTCCGCGCCGGCGCTGAGGGTCTCCATGCGCTCCTGGACGAAAGGCACCGCGCTGGCGATCACCGCGCGCTGCTCCTCAGTGGGGTCGCCGGCGATGGCCCCGGCCGAGACGAGGTAGGGCACAAGTCGTTCAGCCAAATCATCAGGCTCGATATGTCTGATCCAGTCCCCGTTGATCGACAGGCACTTCTTGGAGTCGAAGCGCGCGGGGTTGGGCTGCACCCGTCGAAGATCGAAGAGCTGAGCGAGTTCAGTCGGGGAGAAGAACTCGAGGTCGTCGCCCGCAGACCATCCCAGCAGCGCCAGATAGTTGAGCAGCCCCTCGGGAAGGTAGCCCTGCTCTCGGTAGAGGTTCAGCGAGCTCTGGGGGTCGCGCTTGGAGAGCTTCTTGTTGCCCTCCCCCATGACGAATGGCAGGTGGCCAAATTGCGGCGTGGAGCCGTCGCCCACGCCGATCGCCGCGAGTGCGTCGTACATCGCGAGTTGGCGAGGCGTGCTCGAGAGGAGGTCCTCGCCGCGCAGCACGTGAGTGATCGCCATCAGAGCATCGTCGACGGGGTTTACCAGGGTGTAGAGCGGCTCCCCGTTGCCACGCACGATGACGAAGTCGGGTACATGCTCGGCGGCGAAGGACACCTCACCGCGCACGAGATCAACCCACGCCCAGGCACGATCGGGCATCCGCAGGCGCAACACTGGCAGGCGGCCCTCGGCGCGCAGCGCGGCCTTCTGCTCATCGGTCAGATCGCGATCGGCGTTGTCATAGCCGAGTTTCGGGTCCTGGCCCGCGGAGCGGCGGCGATCCTCGACCTCATCTGGGGTGCTGAATGACTCATAGGCCCACCCCGCGGCGAGGAGCCTGGCAGCCACGTCGGCGTAGATGTCCAGACGTTGACTCTGCCGGTAGGGCGCGTGGGGGCCACCCGTCTCGGGGCCCTCGTCCCAGTCAAGACCCAACCAGCGCAGGGCACCCAGCAGGTCGTCGTAGGACTGCTCGGAGTCGCGCGCGGAGTCGGTGTCCTCGACGCGGAAGACGAACGTGCCACCGGCGTGCCGAGCGAAGGCCCAGTTGAACAATGCGGTGCGCACCATACCGACGTGCGGATTGCCCGTGGGAGAAGGGCAGAAGCGCACGCGGATGGGCGAGGACCCTGTGGGCGGCAGCGGTGCGCGCACTGTCGTGGCGACCTCCTGTGACGGCGTGGCGTCGATGCTGTCAGTCACGAAGTGCCACCCGGTTGGTGAGAGTGCCGATGGAACCGATCGAGACAGACACGGAGTCACCCTCGACGATCGGGCCTACCCCCGCCGGAGTGCCAGTGAGGATGATGTCGCCGGGCAGCAAGGTCATGACATTGCTGATCCAGCTCACGAGCTCAGGGACCGTCCGCACCATCTGCGAGGTGCGACCACTCTGACGGACCTCGCCCCCCACCGTGCAGGTGACGGCGAGGTCGGATGGATCGATGTCGGTGACGATCCACGGGCCGAGCGGACAGAAGGTGTCGAAGCCCTTCGCGCGTCCCCACTGCCCGTCGAGGCGCTGCAGATCGCGCGCGGAAACGTCATTCGCGCAGGTGTATCCCAGGATCACTTCGGGCACGCGACGCAGCGGAACCTCTCGGCACATCCGCCCAATGACGATCGCGAGCTCGGCCTCGTGCTCGACCTGCTCGGACTGCGGCGGGAGGTCGATGCGGTCCCCCGGGCCGACGACCGAGGTCGACGGCTTCAGAAAGATCATGGGCTCGCTCGGGACGTCGGTGCCCATCTCTGCTGCGTGCGCGGCATAGTTTCGCGCGACCGCGATGATCTTGCTCGGCAACACGGGAGCCAGGAGCCTTGTGTCGCTGAACGCGATTGGTGGACCAGACACCTCCAACGATCCGAAGGGGTGGCCGGCTATCGGGGTGATGGTCGTGTCGGGCTCAACCTCGCCGTCAGGGCCCACCCCCTCGACGACACCGAAACCAACGATCCCGTCCGGACCTGCA
>CAFBPU010000057.1_pt1 | contig 16372 bp, 14 predicted proteins | sample 7269791 | NCBI WGS metagenome assembly CAFBPU01 (sample SAMEA6814154, study PRJEB35770) | freshwater metagenome | biome: Freshwater; feature: Freshwater reservoir; material: water | place: Czech Republic | collected 2017-06-27 | depth 30m m
CGAGGTTCCCACGGGTGCGGCCGCCAATGGCGCGGCCGACGACCTCCAGTACGAGGTCTCCATCGAGCGCGGCGGCGCCTTCTCGACCCTGAACAACAACATCGGCGCAGTGCCCGAGTTCGTCTTCCAGTCAACTCCGATCGCACTCGACCCGACGGTCACCGGTCCGCTCCAGCGCGACGCCCTGACCCCGTAATCACCATCTGAGAGCACGACGCCGGAGGTTCGACATCCGTCGACATCTCGTCCACCAGGACCGCGACCCGCAAGGGCCGCGGTCCTGGTGCGTCCACCACAAGGGAAGGGGTCACGCTGATGTTCGCTCGACGTGACCGGACCCCTCAGTCGCACCGGCGCCGAACCCCGCGCAACGACCGCGGCCGGCACCGCCTCGATCGCCCGAGAGTCGACCTCGACGCGCCAGCCTTGGCCGACCCCCCCGCCCCCTATGAGGTGGCGGCAGATCCTTTCGCCTCGGCCTACACCAACGATCTTCCCGCCCCCGTGGTGACCTACGGCACCGTGGTCGAGCACACCCCCCACCTCGAGCCCGAGCCCGAGTCCGACACACCCCCCCAGCCTGACCCTTCCCTTGAGCCGGGCCCCAACCTCGATACAGACTCCTCCCTCGATCAAGGCTCCTCCCTCGATACAGACTCCTCCCTCGATCAAGGCTCGTACCTCGATCAAGACTCCTACCTCGACCTCGACTCCTACCTCGACCAAGAGCCGTATGTCGACCCCTTCCTCGAACCCGAGCCCGCTCCCCGGCCTACCCCCGAGCGTGGCCGCGCTTCGCGAGGGTCGAACCTCGGACGCCGTTTCCGTGGTGGCGTCCTGATCCTGATCGCGCTGATCATTGCCCTGCTGGCCGCCGGCTACCTGGCCGCGATCTTCTTGCTCGGGACCAACCCCCCGGCGACCCCGATCCTGGGCCACTCGATGAACCCCACCCTGTTCGAGGGTGACCTCGTACTCCTCAAGAGCACCAACCCGGCCAACCTGAAGGTCGGCGACGTCATCGGCTTCCGGATCACCCCGGGTAATCAGGCCAAGTACGGGCTGCCCGCCAACTTCGTCCACCGCATCTCCGGGATCCAGGGCTCCGGCGGCTCCATCCAGCTCAGCACTAAGGGCGACAACAACCCCACGCCCGACGCCTTCACGACGATGGGCGACAACGTCACCGGCGTCATGGTGTTCCACCTGCCACGGGCCGGGTATGTGCTGATGTTCATGGGCACACCGCAGGCCAGGGTCCTGGCCGTCGCCATCGTCTTCCTGGTCGTGGTGTACGCACTGCTGGGGATGCTCGACACCCGGCGGAAGGAGGCCGCCTCACGTGAGGAACTCCTCGTCGGGCTGGTCGCTGACCTCCCGTTGCTGCGCGCCCGGATCGACCATCTCAACGCCGCCCTCTGGCTGCAGGAGCCTGCGCAGAAGGCTCTGGGCGACTACTCCCCCGAGCCGCCTCTCGAACTCACCGCACGGGATCAGAGCTCCACATGACCCATCCCACCTCCCTCGTGAGTGATAACCGATGGGCAGGGCCTCGATCGCGATCAGGCGTCTTGCAACCTACATTCCCCAGTGGGAATCTCGGGTGTGCTTGACATGACCCCCACCATCAGCGCCTCACCGGTGGACGGCGCGCACCACCTGCGCGTCCTCTTGGTCGATGATGATGAGTTCGCGCGCACCATCGTCGGTGAGAGTCTCGGGCTCGGCATGACAGTCCAGACGGCCAGCACGGTCGCCGAGGCCATCGGGATGATCGACGAGTTCGATCCCCACGCCGTGGTCACCGACCTCGACTTCGGTCGAGGCCCCGACGGCGTCGAGTTACTTCTCCACTTGGAGGAGGACTACCCGTGGGTGGGAAAGGTGGTCCTGACCGCCCACGCGTCCGAGGGACTGGCGATGGGACGCGGCGACCGCATCCCGGCCGGAACCGTGTACCTGGTGAAGAACGATCTGGAGTCCCTGGCCGACCTCAGCCGGGCCGTCGAGTCCTCCATCAGGAATCCCTTCGCGGTGACAACGCCCCCGCCTTCCGAGGGCACCGACGCCCGCATCCCCGTCAGCGCCGCCCAGGGAGAGACCTTGCGCATGCTTGCCGAGGGGATGTCCAACCACGCGATCGCGCGAGTTCGCGGCATCTCGCTGCGGTCGGCCGAAAGCCTGGTCACTCGAATCTTCCTCACCCTGGGAATCACTCCCGACCCCGACATCAACTCACGAGTGGTCGCCGTTCGGCTCTGGCAGCAGGGTCGCGTCTACATCAAATGAACGACCCGAACCCATGAGCACCTCTCCTCGGATGAATCTCCTCTCGCCCGCGCAGCAGGAGCGGTGGCGGGCACTAGTCGTGGCAGCCGGTCCCCATGTCGTGTCGATGCGAATCTGGCTGGCGCTGGCCCCCCTGGGAGTCCCCGGGCTCCTGACTTTCCTGCGAACAGCCGGCGGCGACGAACTGCTCACCGGCGCGACGTCTTCCTACATCTCCACCGTCTGGGCGGTGGCCACCCTCGCCTACCTCGTCGGCGGCCTGGTGATGGCGCTGGGCAGCATCACGGTTCTACGCCAGCGGGCGACGAGGCCCGTGAGCCTGGTGGTCGTGCTCGCGGTGTGGTCGGTGGCGGGGTTTGTGACGACTCCGCTCACCTGGTGGGGCATCCACGCCTTTCATCCGACGGGCGGCAACGCGGCGTTGTCGGCCCAAGATGCGCTCAGGTACACCATTACCTATGACCTGAAGATGGCCTTCTGCGTGGCAACGGTCGGGGTCATCACCGCGCAGCGCCGGCAGATCCGAACATTGCTCGAGTCGATCACCCACCGCCGCGACCTCCTCGACGGGACTGCCCATCATCTTGAGATGGTGCGCCTGCACTATCGCGAGATGCTCAACAAGGCGCTGTCACCACGGATCGCGGCGCTGCAGGCCGAGGTCCGCGCACTGCACGAGGAAGACCTCCGCCCCGACGAGGCCCGCAGGCTCGCCGACCGGATTCAGCGGTTCGCCTCGGGCGAGGTCCGATCCATCAGCCATCTCCTCGCTTCGACGCAGGGTTCCGCCCGGCTCGATCTCAGCGCCCGCAGCACCGCCCCGGAAGTCAGGGGCAAGCGCGAGTTCGTACTCGGGTTCCTGAGCTACTCCGCACAGCCCCTCCCCGCTGCCCTCGTACTGCTGGTGCTGCGGATGTCCTGGAACCTCGGGTCGACCACGGCGGAGTCGTTCGCGCCCATTGTCGGGCCGGTACTGAGCACCTACGGCACGCTTCTCTTGGGCCGCGCAGCCATGGCACGGGCCCGCAGGCACGGCTTCCGATGGCGGGTCGTCGTCACGATCGGCACGTACCTCATCGCCATCTCGGCCGCGCTCGCACTCAACGCGCTGGACGTATCAGACCTGGCTATCGCGCCCATTCCCCTTGGGCAGATCCTCACCCTCGGGCAAATGCTCCTGGTCATGGGTGGGATGTCGATCCTGACCTACTCCGTGGAGTCACATCGGCGCACCGCTCGGCTGCTGATGCGGGTCAACGACAGGGTGACGGCCTTGCTCGCGAGCCTGGACCTCGAGACCCGGCGCATGCGCGAGAGCCTCGCGTTGATCATCCACGGGCCGATCCAAGGACGACTCGCGCTCGTCTCACTGAGCCTGCGGCAACTCGCCGACGCACACGGCACGCCCGGCCTCGACTCAGCGGTACTCATGGACAGGATCGAGCAGTTGCTCAACGCGGCCGAGTCCGAGTTGGAGAATCTCCTCATGCCTACCCTGTTCGACCTCTCACTCGAGCAGAGCCTGACCCAGGAGGCCGCGCTCTGGAACGGGGTCCTCACCCTGCGCTGGAAGATCTCCGACAGTGCGGCCGACAAGATCGCGAGTGACCCGCGACTTCAGCGGAACACCATCGAGATCATCTCGCAGGCCGTGGCCAATGCCCGTGGGCACGGCGGTGCACGCCTGGTCGAGGTCGAGGCCGACATGGCAATCCACAAGTCCGGGCTCCTGGAGATCCGCGTCCTCGACGATGGCACCGGGCCTCCTGCCAAGTTAACTTCCGGACTCGGCAGTGACTTCCTCGACAGTCTCGGCGCCGACTGGCGGCTCACCCGCACCCCGGAAGGCAAGACCGAACTGTTCGTCGCCCTGGAACCTACCCCTCGTACACCGCGGTCGCGCCAGCACGTCCCGGCGTGACCTGCGGCCCGCGGTGAACGCCGCAATGGCGCGCTCTCAGCGCTGGCCGAGCTGAGCGGCGATCTGCGCGAGCTGCTCGAGCCGCTTATTCAGCGGCGGGTGCGTCTGGAACAACGTCGAGAACGACGCCTTGGTGGTGAGAGCAGGTGCGAACGCGAACGCCGACACCGCTTCGATGGCCCGTAGATCCCGATCGGGGATGCCGACAATGTCGCCCGATACCTTCTGCAGTGCCGTCGCGAGGGCGGTCGGGTTGCCGGTGAGAAGTGCGCCGGCGCGGTCGGCGGAGAGCTCGCGATAACGCGATAGTGCGCGCGTGAGGAGGAACGAGACGACGTACACGACGGCACTCACCAAGATCACGATCAGGAAGATCACGGCCGCGTTCTGGTCGCGGCCACCCCGCCGCCCGACCCCACCCCAGAGCCACATACGGGTGAGCAGACCGGCGAGCACCCCGGCAAAAGATGCGACCGTCATCACAGTGACGTCGCGGTGCGCGATATGCGAGAGCTCATGGGAGAGAACGCCTTCGAGCTCTGCCACATCGAGCCTGCGCAGCAAGCCGGTGGTGACACACACGACAGCGCGCGACTGCGAGCGTCCCGTGGCGAACGCATTCGGGATGTCGGTGTCAGCGATGGCGATCCGAGGCTTGGGCATGTCGGCCATCGCGCAGAGGCGGTCGACCAGTGCGTGCAACTGCGGCGCCTGCTCTGGCGCGACAACCGCGGCTCGCATCGCACGCAGGGCCATCACGTCGCTGAAGTACCACTGGAGGAACAGCCCACCCCCCGCGATCACCAGCACGAAGATCGTGGACGACCCCAGAGCGATGAGCACCGCTGCCAGGACCACGTAGAGCAAGCCGAGACCGAACATCGTGCCGACCATCCGGGAGGTGAGCCCGCGGTCGTTCGCGTACCTAGTTCTTCCCGAACGCACCACCGGTGCCACCCTTCATCGCCTCGAGGCCGTCGTCGCGTCAGCCCGCTGGCAGGAGAGAAACCCCCTGCCCCTGGTGGGGTCGGGCGTCAGACCGGACGCAGGCCGGTGTGAGCCCCGATCAGGAACCCGCAGCAGGGGGCTCGATCGCGGGAGCCGGCGCCGAGGCGCCGAGCTCGGCCTTGAGCGCGGCGAGCTGATTCTCCACATCATTGCCGCTTGCCATGCGCTCGAGCTCGAGGGTGATGGAATCCTTGGTGGAACCCGACGCGTCCTCGAGCGCACCCGAAGCGAGCAGCTCATCGAGCGCCTGACCTCGCGCCTGGAGCTGCGCAGTCTTGTCCTCCGCCCGCTCAATGGCCATGCCGACGTCGCCCAGCTCCTTGCTGACACCGGAGAAAGCCTCGTTGATCTTGGTCTGCGCTTCTGCCGCGGAGTAGGTGGCCTTGATGGTCTCCTTCTTCGTGCGGAAGGCCTCGACCTTCGCCTGGAGTCGCTGGCTCGCAGCAACGAGCTTCTCCTCCTGGTCGGCGAGCCCCGCGTGCTGGGTCCGGAGGTCGTCGATCTGCGTGGCTAGGCCCGAGCGACGAGTCAGCGCCTCACGGGCGAGATCCTCGCGGCCGCCGGCGAGCGCCGCCTTGGCCTGGCCCTCGAGCTTCGTGCCCTGCTGCTCGAGTGCGGCGAGCTGCAACTCGAGGCGCTTGCGCGACGTTGCCACGTCGGCCACACCTCGGCGAACCTTCTGAAGGAGCTCGAGCTGCTTCTCGTAGGAGTAGTCCAGCGTCTCGCGGGGATCCTCGGCTCGGTCCAGCGCCCTGTTGGCCTTGGACTTGAAGATGAGGGTGAAGCGCTGCCAGAGGCCCATCTCGGGCACCCCCTTCGTGGGTGGGATAAGTGAGGGCAGCGGTTCGCATGGTCGACCCGTACGTACCGTCTGCGGCCCCCAACCTATAGCGCCCCGTGTCCGCTGTCCCAGGGTCGATGCTCGATTCGACCCCGCAGACGGCATAGGGTGGCGAGGTGTTCCGCCGCAGCCGCCCCGAGGCCTCCCCGACCGAAGTCCCCTCCGACCCGCTGTCCCCCGGGCAGCCCAAGGGTCGACCGACGCCGACGCGCAAGGAGTCCGAGGCCGCACGCAAGGCGGCGCTCGTGGGCGCCCCTGACTCCAAGGCATCCAGACGAGCCTCTCGCGATGCCACCCGCACCGCCCGGTACGAGGCACGTGCGGCCCTGCAGAGCGGCGACGTCCGACGTCTCCCCGCGCGCGACGCCGGCCCGGTCAAGGCCCATGTGCGCGACGTCATCGACCGTCGTCGCAGCGCCGGTGAGTTGTTCATCCCCGTCGCCGTGGCCGTACTCGTCCTGGGATTCGTCAAGGTCAACGCAGTTCAAGTCGTTCTGCTCTGGGCCTGGTCGGCCATGCTCATCGGCGTCGTGGGCGACTCCCTCTACCTGCTGTGGCGCCTTCGTCGCCAGCTGCCCGAGGCCTTCCCGGACGACGATCGTCGTGGTGCGATCACCTACGGCATCCTGCGCAGCCTGCAGATCCGCCGCCTTCGCTTGCCCCCGCCCAAGTTCAAGGCCAATGGCCAGCCCACGGTTCCCAAGGCAAAGCGCTGAGTTGATCGCAGGGGGCCTGATCGCAGGGTCAGGCAGTCGCCTCTAGGCTCTGACCATGAAGCACCGGTTCCTCGGCCACAGCGGCCTCAAAGTCAGCGAGATCTCCTACGGTAACTGGGTCACCCACGGTTCCCAGGTCGAGGAAGACGCCGCGATCGCATGTGTGAACGCCGCTCTCGAGGTCGGCATCACCACATTCGACTCCGCCGACGTCTACGCCGCCGGGCGCGCCGAGGACATCATGGGCCGCGCCCTCCAGGGCCAGCGCCGCGAGAGTCTGGAAATCTTCACCAAGGTCTACTGGCCCACCGGCGCCGGACCCAACGATGTCGGGCTCTCGCGCAAGCACATCCACGAGAGCATCAACGCCTCGCTACGACGCCTGCGCACCGAATATGTCGACCTCTACCAGGCGCACCGATTCGACCACCAGACGCCGCTTGAGGAAACGATGCGGGCATTCGACGACCTCGTTCGCGCGGGCAAGGTGCTCTACGTCGGAGTCTCGGAGTGGGATGCCGACCAGATCCGTCGCGCCGTCGAGATCGCCGATCGCATGGGCTTCGATCGACTGATCTCCAACCAGCCGCAGTACTCCATGCTCTACCGCGTCATCGAGGCCGAGGTTGTTCCCGCAAGTGTCGAGCTCGGGCTCGGGCAGATCGTGTGGAGCCCCGTCGCGCAAGGGATCTTGACGGGCAAGTACCTGCCCGGCGAGCCGCCGCCCGCGGGCTCACGCGCGACCGACCCCAATAACGCGCACTTCACCACCTGGTTGCGCACGGACGAGATCCTCAGCGCCGTGCAGGCGCTGAAGCCCCTCGCCGAGAAGGCGGGTCTGACGATGGCCCAGCTCGCCATCGCCTGGGTGTTGCAGCACGATTTCATCTCCTCCGCGATCATCGGCGCCACCCGCCCTGAGCAGGTCCGAGACAATGTCGTGGCCAGCGGGGTCACCCTCGAGCCCGAGATCATGGCCGCGATCGACACCGTGCTCGGTGGCGTCGCGGTGACTGATCCCCGGCTGACCAAGTCACCGGACCCCCGACCATGACCATGGGCCCGTCAGCGGCGGCGGGGACGAACAGCCCCGCGTGGACATGGCGTCTCGAGCGCGGTGACGGCAGCGCCGTCGACGGAGTGGCCGCAGGGCCGGTCGAGGGATTCCCCGCCCAATCCGATGCCGAGACCTGGATCGGCGAGCAGTGGGCCGATCTCCTCGCACGCGGCGTCGACGCTGTCACCCTGCTCGAAGGCGACCGTGAGGTCTACGGCCCGATGAGCCTGCACCCCGAGAGCTGACCGGGTAAGAGTTGCGCGACTCCTCCGCGACTCCTGGCCATCTGCACGAAGTTCCGCGTGGGCCTTTGACTCACATGCCCCACCCGTGATCAAGTGGTCTCGCACCGTGAGTGCACACAACTGAACATCACGCGTCTCACGTCCAGGGGAAGCCGGTCAAACTCCGGCGCTGACCCGCAACCGTAGGCCATCGCCCCCCGGGTGATGGCGAGCCGGAGCACCTGGTGGGCGCGAGTGGCTCATCCGTCGAGGTCTACGGAACGAGCCCGGACCACCCCCGGTCCGTCCTCTCGCCCCTCGCACCGGTCCCTCGCGGACCAGTGGCCGAGGGGTTCGTTGTTTTCCGGGGCATTGTCTGGACTAGTACCCGACCATTTCCCGAAAGGACCCCCGTGGTCTTAGCCCTCCGCCGCCTGCCCGCCAGCGCACTAGCGCTGACGAGCGCTGGCGTACTTGCCGCAAGCTCACTGCTACTCCTGGCCCCCGCGGGGGCAGCCACCGCGCCCGCCACCCCCGAATCCGCTACCGCCCCCGTGCCTGTCGGGCTCTTCGGCTCAGCGGACCCCACCTACGACGGGGTGTTCCGCCAGTCGCTGTCGCTGCTGGCCTTCGTCGCGGCCGGTCAAACCCCGCCCTCGGACGCGGTCACCTGGCTTCTCGAGCAGCAGTGCGCCGACGGCGGCTTCGAGCCGTTTCGCGCCGACGTCGCGGTCGCATGCACCGCGTCCGACCCGGTCAACTACACCGGCGAAGACACCAACTCCTCAGGCCTGGCAGCCGCCGCGCTGATCGCCGTCGGCGAGGCGCCCGCGGCTGACCGAGCACTCGCGTGGGCTCTCGCGGCTCAGAACCCCGATGGTGGATTCCCCTACTACCTCGGCGGCGCCTCCGATGCCAACTCCACCGCCATGGTCCTGATGGCCACCAATGCCGCAGCACTGTCGCCCTCATCGGTGATCAACGGATCCGTATCGGCGGCCGAGTTCCTCGCCTCGCTCCAGGTCGGCTGCGAGGGTGTCGCTGCCAACGACGACGGTGGGTTCGCCTACCAGGACTACGGTGTCGGGCTCATCGCGAACGACACCGCCTCAGCCCAGGCCACCTTCGCCCTGAGTGGCTCGCCGCTCACCTTCGTCGGCGGTCCCGTTGCCCCGACGGTTCCTCGCGCCGACTGTCCGCCGGTCGCACCGCCGGTCGCACCGCCGGTCGCACCGCCGGTCGCACCGCCGGTCGCACCGCCGGTCGCACCCACATCCGCGGAACTCGGCGCCGGCCACCTCGCACGACTGCTCGACGCCTACGACGGCGTCGTACCGCAGTTCGACGTCAACTCCAGCACTCGGCTGCCCGGAACCATGGCGGCCGGCGACACCGCGTGGGCGATCCTCTCCCTCGCGGCAGTGGGAGTTGGCCAGGCCCAACTCGAGACCGCCATGGCCGCTCTGGTCGATGCGACAGCGGCGGTGGCGCCGACCGACCTGCCGACCGACCTGCCGACCGACCTGCCGACCGGGGTGCCCACCGGGTTGCCCACGGTCATCCCCACGGCCGGGCCTGCGCTTGTCCACGCCGCATCTCCCTCAGTCGACGAGCCCGGAATCCTCTCCCTCGTGGCACTGGCCTGGCACGCGAGCGGAGGTGACCCCGCCGAGACGATCTCCCTAGTCGAGCGGATCGCTGGGACCATCACCACCGTCGCGCAGCCAGATCCCAGAAGCAGCGAGATCGCCGTCCTCGACTCCGGCCCGACCGATGTGGTCCCGGTCTACAAGAACGACGGAGCGTTGCCGCCGACAGGCATGTCACCTCTCACGCCGGCACTCGCCGGAGGCGGCGCCGCACTGGTACTGCTGGGCGCGGCAACCCTGGCGTCGACCCGCCGCCGGGGCCATCGGGCATGACCGCCACACGCCGCGGGACGACGGCACCGCGCACGCTCGCGGCTGTCGTCCTCGGCGTGTTGCTCTCGATCCCACTCGCACTCACCTTCGGAATCCTCAGCGCCACCACAGCAGAGGCCACGACCTATCGTTACTGGACCTATTGGTGGGGCTCGGGCACCGGCAAGGCCGCCACTGGGTGGACGTTCGCCTCCCAAGGCCCGGCCAGCCACGCCGTCGGCGACACCTGGGTGCTCGGCTGGCGTTTTGCGACCTCGTCCGCGACAAGTAGCACCCCACCGCGACAGTCACCGGACTTCGCGGCGTTGTGTCCCACCCTCGCCAGCCCGGTGGTGGGGGCCGTACGAGTGGCTCTCGTGATCGACTACGGCACCACAGCGGATGCACCCCCCGGACAGAGGCCACCGCTGACCACCTCGGTCCGAGTCGAGTGCCTAACCCTGCCGCTGGCACCGACGCCGAGAGGGTCGACAGCACTGAATTCCGCGACCCCCACCGTGGTCGTGCGGCAGGACACCAACGGACTCATCTGCGCCCTCGACGGATACCCGGTGGGCGAGTGCGCACCCGTGATCGCTGATCCCACCCCCGTCGACCCGGCGCCCATCGACACCGCGCCCGTCGACATCGCGCCAACCACGACCGGCCCCACCGTCATCAACCCCACCGTGACCACACGCCCCGACACGAAATCAACGCTCTCGGCGTCGCCAGCCATCGACGCGCCAGCCATCGACGCGCCAGCGCTGGAGGCAACAGGCACGACACCGGCGGGCGTCGGTCAGCCAGACGCGAATGGTGCGGCCAACACGAGCGCGGTCACGGTCGAGCCCACCCTCCCCGCCGTGACCGGCGCCCCGATCGCGTCGGCGGCTGACCCTTCCAGCGGCCCGAATGCCTTGGTGTCACTCGTCGGGGTACTCATCGTCGGACTACTGGTGGCGTCGGCCTGGTGGACGACCCGGCGTGGCGGTGGATCGCCGTGAGCCGCCGGACCCTCCACGCCCTCGGCGACCGCGCGCAGCCGCGCTGGACCCACCCCGCCGCCTGGTGGGTGTGGGCGCTGGGACTCGCCACGGCGGCGAGCCGCACGACGAACCCTCTTCTTCTGGCGATGATCATCGCAGTGGCCGGTTGGGTGGTGGCCCGACGGCGACCCGATGCACCGTGGTCACGCTCCTTCGCGGTGTTCCTCAGACTCGGGTTCATCGTTGTCGCCTTCCGGGTGCTGTTCATGGTGTTCTTCGGCTCGGGGATCGGCGCCCATGTGCTGCTGACCCTGCCCGAGGTTCCACTTCCGGACTGGGCGGCCGGTATCAGCATCGGCGGGCCAATCACGGCAGAGGAACTGCTTCTCGCCCTCTTCCAGGGCTTGGCGCTTGCGACGATGCTCGCGTGCCTCGGCGCAGCGAACTCCCTCGCGAGCCCGACCCGACTCCTCGCCAGCGTCCCCGCGGCTCTCTATGAGATCGGGGTCGCCGTCGTCGTTGCCATGACGTTCGCACCTCAACTCGTCGGCGGGGTCACGCGCGTCCGGACGGCGCGTCGACTGCGCGGGCGCTCCCATCGTGGTGTGCGCGCATTCGCAGGCTCGGTGATGCCTGTGCTCGAGGGGGCACTCGAACGGGCCGTCGACCTCGCCGCAGCGATGGATGCCCGCGGGTATGGCCGCACCGGTCCGATCAGCCGTCGTCTTCGGATCTCCTCAGCAGCGCTCCTCCTCATTGGCCTCCTCGGCGTCTGCCTGGGTGTGTACTCGCTGCTCGACGCGGGAACACCTGGGAACATTGGACTTCCGGCGCTCTGCGCAGGCGCCGTCGCAGGAATCGTCGGACTCGCACTCGCCGGTCGGCGCACCGTGCGCACGCGCTACCGGCCCGACCCCTGGGCTATGCCCGAGATCCTGCTGTGCGTCACCGGACTCGTGCCCGCCGTCGCGATGGTCACGGCCAGCCTCATCGACCCTGTCTCCCTCGTGGGCCAGTCGACACCCCCCGCATGGCTTGGTCTCCCCCTCGTCCCTGCGGTAGCCATTGCCTGCGCGATGCTCGCCGGAGTGCTGACCCCTCCCCCGCCAGGCGCCCCGTCCTTACGCCGCCTTCACGCGGAGCGGGCACAAGATGCCGTCACAGAGGTGGCAGCGTGATCCGCTTCGAGGATGTGTCCGTCGTTTACGACGGTGCCAGCAGGCCAGTGCTGTCACATGTGAATCTCCATGTGCCCGAAGGGGAACTCGTTCTGGTCGTCGGACGCACCGGGTCGGGCAAGTCGACGCTGCTGCGGTGTGTCAACGGGCTCGTGCCCCACTTCACTGGCGGCACGCTGTCCGGCCGCGTCACGGTCGAGGGGCGCGACACCCGCACTCACCCCCCGCGCGAACTCGCCGACATCGTGGGCATCGTCGCCCAGGACCCGCTCAGCGGCTTCGTCACCGACATGGTCGAGGACGAGCTTGCCTATGGCATGGAGTCGATCGGCCTCGCTCCCGCTGTGATGCGCCGGCGCGTGGAGGAGACGCTCGACCTGCTCGGGCTCGCCGACCTTCGAAACCGTCCGCTGCTCTCACTCTCCGCTGGCCAGCGTCAACGCGTCGCGATTGGTTCCGTCCTCACAACCCACCCGCGCATCCTCGTTCTCGACGAGCCAACCTCAGCACTCGATCCCGGCGCCGCCGAGGAAGTGCTCGCCGCGCTACAACGTCTCGTCCACGACCTCGGTGTCACCGTCCTGCTGGCCGAGCACCGGCTCGAGCGCGTGGTGCAGTACGCCGATCGCGTGATCCTCGTGCCAGGTGCTGGCGAGCCGGTCGTCGTAGGCACCCCCGCCGACATCATGATCTCTGCGCCCGTTGCGCCCCCTGTCGTCGAACTCGGCCGACTCGCCGGATGGGCACCACTTCCCCTGTCGGTCCGCGACGCGAGACGCGCTGCCGGTCCGATGCGCGAACGCCTTGCGCCCCTGGCGGATCAAGCCGCTCTGCGTGCGCGAGCGGCGTTGCACGTGGTGTCCGGCGAACCCGCACTCGCGGTGCGCGATCTCGTCGTCCGATATGGGCCACAGACGGCTCTGCGTGGGGTCACCCTCGCGGCCGATCGAGGCGAGATCGTCGCGGTGATGGGACGCAACGGCGCGGGCAAGTCAACCCTGCTCTCGACACTGGTCGGTTTGCACGTCCCGCGTTCTGGATCCGCACTGGTCGGCGGTTCTACTGCGTCGCAGCTCAGTGGCCCTGATCTCGTGCGACGTGTTGGTCTCGTTCCGCAGGAGCCCACTGACCTGCTCGTGGCCGACCGGGTCGATGAGGAGTGCGAGGCCAGCGACCGCGATTGCGGCGCGGCACGAGGCAGCACCCGCGCGATTCTCGACCGGCTCGCTCCAGGCATCGCTGCTGACACCCACCCGCGTGATCTGTCCGAAGGACAACGGCTTTCCCTCGCTCTTGCCGTCGTACTCGCGGCCGAACCTCCGGTGCTCTTGCTCGACGAGCCCACCCGAGGCCTCGACTACCCCGCCAAGAAGCATCTGGTAGCGACCTTGCGCGATCTCGCGGCGTCGGGACACTGCGTGATGCTCGCCACCCATGACGTCGAACTCGCGGCTGACGTGGCCTCCCGTGTCATCGTGCTCGCTGACGGCGAAATCGTCGCTGACGGCCCGGCCACCGATGTGGTGGTCGGCTCCCCGATGTTCGCCCCACAGGTCAGCAAGATCCTCGCGCCACAACATTGGCTCACTGTCGCCGACGTGGCCGCGGCCCTTGTCGAGGCGTCATGACGCTCACCGCTCGCAGCCCGGGAACGACGGCCCCTCAGACTGCAGATGCGCATCACGCACTCGGATCCTCACGAACTAACTCCTCACGGCGGCCGTCGGTCGTGCGCATCTCTCGAAGATCAGTGATTGCCCTGATGCTCACGAGTGCGGTCGGCCTGGCCGCATTCGGATGGCCGTTTCTGGCCGGTTCCGAGTCCGCGATCGTCGCGCATTCCAACGACACCCCTTGGCTTTTCGCGGTACTCCTGCCTCTCGTACTCGCGGTCGTTCTGACCGAGGTGGCCGACGGCGGCCTCGATTCCAAGAGTGTCGCGCTCCTCGGCGTGCTGTCTGCGGCTGCGGCCGCGATGCGCCCCTTCGGATCAGGTCACGCTGGATTCGAGCCGATGTGGATCGTCGTTGTTCTCGGAGGCAGGGCCCTCGGTCCGGGATTCGGCTTCTGCCTGGGATCCATCGGCATGTTCTCCTCGGCACTGGTCACAGGGGGCGTCGGCCCGTGGCTCCCGTTCCAGATGATCGCGGCGGCCTGGGTCGGTCTCGGAGCAGGACTCCTTCCCCGCGCCCGCGGCAGGGGTGAGATAGCGCTCATCGCGGGATACTCGGCAATCGCCTGTGTGGCCTACGGATTCGCGATGAACCTGTGGTTCTGGCCCCTTCTCGCGACGGGCGATGGGTTCGCACCCGGGATGGCGTTCGTCGCGGGCGCGCCGGTAGCGCAGAACCTTCACCACTGGCTGCTCTTCTGCCTGAGCACCTCGCTTGGGTTCGACCTTCCACGAGCGGCCCTTACCGTGACCCTCGTGATCGTCGCTGGGCCCGCCGTCCTGGTCGCGCTCCGTCGGGCGTCGCGTCGGGCCGCTTTCGATGCTCCGGTCGTCTTCGACACCCACACCAGTTGATGGAGGTCGTCCTCCTCGGCACGGGTGCGGCCGACGGATGGCCGAACCCTTGGTGCAGTTGCACAACCTGCATCCGGGCCCGCGAACAAGGCCCCGTTCGCACGACGACTTCGGCCCTCGTCGACCGAACCTTGCTCGTGGACTGCGGCCCCGACGCGCCTCGCCAGGCCGACCGCGCAGGTATCGGCCTCACGGGGGTACGCGCAATCCTTCTCACCCACGCCCACCCAGACCACTGGGCGCCCGAGACCCTCCTCGCACGCGCCTGGTCGATCACCGGCACGAGTGCCGCCCCGTCAGCGACCACGACATCGGTCACGCCCTCCGTCCCGCCCTCCGCCACCTCGGGTCGCCCACGCGTTCGGGTCATCGGCCCCGCCACCGCTATCGATGCCTGCCGCCACTGGATCGCGCCCGATGATGTGTCCCTCTCCCTGGAGATCGTCACTCCCGGAGCGATGATCACGATCGAGGGCTACGTCGTGCGCGTCCTGGCTGCCGCACATGCATCACCGACCCTCGCTCGCACATCCCAGGACCCACTCACCAGTGATGCCGTCCTCTACGACGTCACGGCACCGGACGGCGCGCGACTGCTCTATGCCACCGATACCGGGCCGCTGTCAGACGCGACGATCGAAACGACCCGCGGCGCAGCCTTCGACCTCGTACTGCTTGAGGAAACCTTTGGACGTCGTAGCGATCACGGAACCGGACACCACGACCTCACGACCTTCCCCCTCGAACTCGCCCGCCTGCGCGCGAACGGCGCCATCGACGGGCGCACTGACGTCGTCGCCGTACACCTGGGCCACCACAACCCCTCCGGCGCCGAACTAGACCGCGTGCTGAGCCACTGGGGGGCACGCACGGTCGAGGACCTCACCGTCATCGAGGTCGCCACGCGCGCCGTGGACGAGCCGCCCCGGGTGGAACGGCCAGAAACCCCTTGTCGCACATTGATTCTCGGTGGCGCGAGATCCGGGAAGTCGCGCGAGGCAGAGCGCCGACTGCTCGCGAAGTCTGACGTGCACTACGTCGCGACGGCCGTCTCCCTCGACCCGGCTCCCCAAGGAGCTCATGCCACACGCACGGACGGCAACGCGATGGCCGATCCTGAATGGGCCGCTCGTGTCGCCGCACATCGGGCACGGCGTCCCGCACGTTGGCGGACATCCGAGACGATCGATGTCGCCGCACTTCTCACCGCGGCTGAGACGGGTGAGCCGGTACTCATCGACTGCCTTGCCCTGTGGCTCGCCGGCCAGCTTGATCGCGCCAAGGCCTGGGATGACGCACCGGGGACGCCGCCGTACAACGACGCAGTTGCCACCGTGTCCCGCGCTATCGACATCCTCGTTCGTGCCGTTCGCACCACCTCGGCCCACGTCGTGATGGTCAGCAACGAAGTGGGAAGCGGGATCGTCCCCGACCATCCCTCGGGGCGCGTCTACCGTGATCTCCTCGGCAGCCTCAATATGCGCGTCGCTGCCGAGTGCGATGTCGTCGACCTTGTCGTCGCCGGTCGGGTGATCTCCCTGTGAGAGTGTCGCACTTCTGTCAGTGTTCATCCCGACGCACGTGCCCACGTGATCCCTCCCGCACGGGACAACGCCCACCCTCGGAGATGCCCACGTGACCAGCCCCGATCCCAGCCCAGCCAATGCCAGCCCTGCTTATTCCAGCCCTGCCAATGCCAGCCCTGCCTATTCCAGCCCTGC
>CAFBPU010000058.1_pt1 | contig 15909 bp, 14 predicted proteins | sample 7269791 | NCBI WGS metagenome assembly CAFBPU01 (sample SAMEA6814154, study PRJEB35770) | freshwater metagenome | biome: Freshwater; feature: Freshwater reservoir; material: water | place: Czech Republic | collected 2017-06-27 | depth 30m m
CCCGGCGACCCCGAACCGGAGCGGGAGAAGGAGGAGGACATGAGACAACCCTAAACACCACCACTGACAGTGCCCCCACCAAACAGGCCCCCGAAACCCGTTGATACACAACAACATTTACGCCCACAGCGATCACAAACGATCACCAGAATCACCGAGGCCACGGTGCTAGCCGAACCCACGGAGACCACGGCGTGGCGCTCGTGCGACCTCAGGTGAGAGAGAACGCCGTTGAGTCCGACGTCACGGTGACATTGCGGCCGACGAGTCGGTAGCTCCCCTTGGTTGCCATCGGCGCGTTGTCCGGGCATCCCTTGGCGGACAGACGCCCAAGCCAGGTCACCGTGACCGAGTAGGACTGCCCAGGCTTGAGCGTCGCGTTCTTCGGTGTTCCACCCACATTGCAGTCGTCGGACGACCAGATTCGCGTCGTACCCATAGTGATGATCAACTCATTGCGATCCGCACCGAGCTCGCGGGTGCACTCTTGTGACGAGACGTTCTCGATACGCATCTTCAACTTCGGCGTCGAGCCCGTGGTGTAGCTCTTGGAATCTGTCGAGGCTGTCACCGCGATGTCCGAGGGTTCGCAGGCAGGGACGGTCGACGACGTTGGCGTCGCCGAAGCGCTGGCACCCCCGCTCGCAAGCGCACTGGCCTCGGGGTTGGAGGACGCGGACTCGTCTACCGAAGGCCCCTCTGTCGTTTCCGGAGCGCTCGATGTGCCCGAGGCATCAGGGCTGGAGGAAGTCGACGGATCAGGAGCAGCCACTGCGCCGCCGCCGGACAGCAGGGTCCTGGCCCCCAGCACGACGGTCAAGATCACGGCTACGACAGCGGCACGACGGAGCCAATACACGCCCGTGGAACGCGGGCCCACCGGACTCATGATCGTGCTCACGGTTCAGACGCTACCCGGCGGAGGGTGCGATAACCACGCAGTGCGAGACTGCCGCGCGTCATGGCGTCGTCGTCCCTGCACCCACCTTTGCTGGAGTGGTATGCCGTCTCGGCGCGATCTCTGCCCTGGCGCCAGGCCAATCCCGACCCCTGGGGCGTTCTGGTGAGCGAGATCATGCTCCAGCAAACGCCTGTCAATCGGGTACTTCCCGCGTGGGAGACCTGGATGACGAGGTGGCCATCACCCCACGACCTGGCTGCCGAGCCCACGGGCGAGGCCGTGCGCATGTGGGGCCGACTGGGCTATCCACGACGCGCCTTGCGCCTGCACGCCGCAGCGGTGGCGTGCGTGGAGAAGTTCGGTGGTCGGGTACCCACGACGTATGAGGATCTGCGGTCCCTGCCCGGCGTCGGGGACTACACCGCGGCTGCGGTGCTGGCATTCGCCTACGGCCGCCGCTCGGTAGTTCTCGACACGAATGTGCGCCGCGCCCTTGCCCGGCTGCTCGATGGAAAAGCCCTCGCCGGCCCCTCGGTGACCAAGGCCGAGCGCAGGAGAGCCGAAGAGGTTCTCCCCGACGACGAGGCGACGGCCGCGCTCTGGTCGGTCGCTCTCATGGAGCTCGGCGCGCTGGTGTGCACAGCCACCTCGCCCTCGTGCACCGCGTGCCCAGTGGCGACCATGTGCACCTGGCTCGCATCAGGCCGCCCTGCCCATGACGGCCCCATACGTGCGGCGCAGCCCTTCGCGGGCACCGATCGCCAGGTTCGCGGGCTGATCATGGCCGTCGTGCGCGACGCAGAGAACCCAGTGGCGAAGGCGTCCCTCGATGCCGTGTGGCCCGATCCCATGCAACGGGAGCGCGCACTCGACAGCCTCGTCGTCGACGGCCTGGTCGACCCGCTCCCCGATGGCACCTACGGGCTGCCGACATCCTGACGCCCCCATTCGACGCCCCAGAACGACGAGGTCGACGCACCCAGGATGGGTGCGCCGACCTCGTGAGGTTCTGACTCAGTGGAACCGAACAGGCATAGACCTTATGAACTCGCGCTGGCCTCGCCCGAGCCCGCAGCCTCGATGATGGTCTCGATGGGCGGGATCTCGGCCTTGGACTCGCCTCGGAAGGTGAAGGCCCGCTCGGCGCCCTCGCCCTCGACGTCGACCACGATGATCGTGCCCGGGCGCAGTTCCCCGAACAGGATCTTCTCCGACAGGACGTCCTCGATCTCGCGCTGGATGGTGCGGCGCAGCGGACGGGCACCGAGGACGGGGTCGTAGCCACGCTCGGCGAGGAGGTCCTTCGCCGTCCGCGTGAGCTCGATGCCCATGTCCTTGTCCTTGAGCCGCTGGTCGAGCTTGGCCAGCATGAGGTCGACGATCGTGACGATCTCGTCCTGGGTGAGCTGGTGGAAGACGACGATGTCGTCGATGCGGTTGATGAACTCGGGACGGAAGTGTTGCTTGAGTTCGTCGTTGACCTTGTTCTTCATCCGCTCGTAGGAGGACTTGGTGTCCTCGGCGTTGGAGAACCCGAGGTTCTGCCCCTTGCTCAGCTCACGTGTGCCGAGGTTGGTGGTCATGATGATCACCGTGTTCTTGAAGTCGACGACACGTCCTTGGGAGTCGGTGAGTCGGCCGTCCTCGAGGATCTGCAGGAGTGAGTTGAAGATATCGGGGTGGGCCTTCTCGACCTCGTCGAAGAGCACTACTGAGAACGGCTTGCGGCGCACCTTCTCGGTGAGCTGCCCACCCTCTTCGTAGCCGACGTAGCCGGGCGGTGACCCGAAGAGCCGGGAGACCGTGTGCTTCTCGGAGTACTCGCTCATGTCGAGAGCGATGAGTGCGTCCTCATCGCCGAAGAGGAATTCGGCAAGAGTCTTCGACAGCTCGGTCTTACCCACGCCGGACGGACCGGCGAAGATGAAGGAACCACCAGGACGCTTGGGATCCTTCAGACCCGCACGCGTGCGGCGGATCGCCTGCGAGAGAGCCTTGATCGCCTGCTCCTGGCCGATGACACGCTTGTGGAGCTCGTCCTCCATGCGCAGAAGCCGGGCGCTCTCCTCTTCGGTGAGCTTGAACACCGGGATGCCCGTGGATGCCGCGAGCACCTCGGCGATGAGGTCTTCGTCGACCTCGGCGACGACATCCATGTCGCCGGCCTTCCACTCGCGCTCACGTGTGGCCTTCTCGCCAAGGAGCTGCTTCTCCTTGTCGCGCAAGGACGCCGCCTTCTCGAAGTCCTGCGCATCGATCGCGCTCTCCTTCTCGCGTCGGACGTCTGCGATGCGGTCGTCGAACTCACGGAGGTCCGGCGGCGCGGTCATGCGACGGATGCGCAAGCGGGAGCCGGCCTCGTCGACGAGGTCGATGGCCTTGTCGGGAAGGAAACGGTCGGAGATGTAGCGATCGGCGAGGGTGGCCGCGGCGACGAGCGCCGCGTCGGTGATCGAGACGCGGTGGTGGGACTCGTACCGGTCGCGGAGGCCCTTGAGGATCTCGATGGTGTGCGCCAGGGTCGGCTCGGCCACCTGGATGGGCTGGAAGCGACGCTCGAGAGCGGCGTCCTTCTCGACGTACTTGCGGTACTCGTCGAGGGTGGTGGCACCGATGGTCTGGAGTTCACCGCGGGCGAGCATCGGCTTGAGGATCGATGCGGCATCGATGGCACCTTCGGCCGCACCGGCGCCGACGAGGGTGTGCATCTCGTCGATGAACAAGATGATGTCTCCGCGCGTGCGGATCTCCTTGAGGACCTTCTTGAGACGCTCTTCGAAGTCGCCGCGGTATCGGCTTCCGGCGACGAGTGCACCGAGGTCGAGTGTGTAGAGCTGCTTGTCCTTGAGGGTTTCGGGAACCTCGCCCTTGATGATCATCTGGGCGAGACCCTCAACGACGGCGGTCTTGCCGACACCAGGCTCGCCGATGAGAACGGGGTTGTTCTTGGTGCGACGCGACAGCACCTGCATCACGCGTTCGATCTCCTTCTCGCGCCCGATGACCGGGTCGAGCTTGCCCTCGCGCGCGGCCTGGGTGAGGTTGCGGCCGAACTGGTCGAGGACGAGGGAGGTCGAGGGAGTGCCCTCGGCTGGGCCGCCAGCGGCCTGCGGCTCCTTGCCCTGGTAGCCCGACAGGAGCTGGATGACCTGCTGGCGCACGCGGTTGAGATCGGCTCCGAGCTTGACGAGCACCTGGGCGGCGACGCCCTCACCCTCACGGATGAGTCCGAGAAGGATGTGCTCGGTTCCGATGTAGTTGTGGCCGAGCTGGAGGGCCTCGCGCAGTGAGAGCTCGAGGACCTTCTTGGCGCGCGGGGTGAAGGGGATGTGACCCGACGGAGCCTGCTGTCCCTGGCCGATGATCTCCTCGACCTGCTGGCGGACAGCCTCGAGCGAGATGCCAAGGGACTCGAGCGCCTTGGCTGCGACGCCCTCGCCCTCATGGATCAGGCCGAGGAGGATGTGCTCGGTTCCGATGTAGTTGTGGTTGAGCATCCGGGCCTCTTCCTGGGCCAGGACGACGACCCGGCGAGCCCGGTCTGTAAACCTCTCGAACATCAGCACTCTCCTTACAAGCGAGCAGCCGCGGGACGGCTGGTACGGCAAGCCTAGCCCGGCTTGCGCCGGCGCTCATCCCCGTTGAACCACGAACGGCCGCACGACGTTCCACCATTCGTTACGCCCTCGGTGAACCCGTGACCTCGAAGTGGCCCATCTGGGCCTAGTTTCGGCCCATGATCACAGTCCTGGTGGGTGCCGGCCCCGGCATGGGAATGGCCTTAGCCCGACGTTTCGGACGCGGCCAGGGCCCCGACAGCGCCCACAGCGCCCACAGCGCCGACAGCGGGGGGCCCGTGGCCCTCCTGGCCCGCAAGCCCGAGGCGCTGGCGTCCTATGTCGCCGAGCTCGCCGAGCTCGGCGTGGACGCCCGGGCGTACCCGGCAGATGTCAGCGACGAAATGTCTCTGCGAGCCGCCTTCGCCGAGATCCGAGCCGACCTCGGCGACCCCGACGTCGTGCTCTACAACGCCTCAATCTCCCCTCCCGGAACACCCGGCGAGGTACCGATCTCCGACGTGATGAGCGCCATGGCCGTCGGCGCTGTCGGTGCCCTGGTCTCGCTGCAGGAGGTGCTGCCCGCCATGCGCGCGCGTGACAGCGGCACCGTGCTCATCACCGGGGGCGGGCTCGCGCTCGAGCCCTGGCCTCCTGCCACGGCGCTCGGCATGAGCAAGGCAGCGGTCCGCAACCTCGTCCAAGCCGCCGCCCGCGACCTCGCGGACACCGGGGTACATGTCGCCACCGTCACGATCAACGGGGTCCTGGGGGCACCCGGGTTCGCTCCGGACGACATCGCCGAGCACTTCTGGACTCTCCATGTGCAGAGCCGTGATGACCGACAAAGCGAGATCATCTTCCAGGGCTGACCGCGGGGTGAGGTGTCAGGGGAAGACCACCGGGGGATGATGGCCCACATGTCGATCCGGATGCGGCTTATCGTCGCGAGCGCCCTGATGCTCTTCACCGAGCTCCTTCTCATCCGCTGGCTCGGCGCCAACCTGCTCCATCTGTCGTACTTCTCGAACATCGTGCTTCTCGGGTCATTCCTGGGGATCGGCCTCGGCTTCTTGATGGCCAAGCCCGATCGGCGATCGCCGTGGTGGTTCCCGGTCGCCCTCATCGCTCTCTTTGCGGCCGTCCTGGACTTTCCCGTCGGCGTCGACCGAGTCGGAAGCGACCTGATCTACTTCACCGCCGTCAGCACCTCCGGCTTCCCGCCGGTGCTCACGCTGACCCTGGTCTTCATCGCCGTCGCCGTGGTGATGGCAGGGCCCGGGCTCCTTGTCGCTCAGTGCTTCTTCGAGCTTCCGCGCCTCGATGCGTATCGCTACGACCTCCTCGGCAGCCTCATCGGCACGGCGCTCTTCGCAGTGATGTCCTTCCTGAGTGCGCCCCCCGTCGTGTGGTCGATCTTCCTGGCCGCCGCCACCATCGCGCTCGTGCCGTGGCCGAGATGGGTCGTCGTGGCTAGCCTCGCCTGCTTCATCGGGCTCACCGCCCTCGGCACCATCGCCGGCGACATCTGGTCGCCCTATTACAAGATCCAGACCGAGACGGCCGTCGTGGCCGACAGCAAGGGCGATCCCTACAAGGTCATCACCGTGCTCGCGAACGGCGTGCCACACCAGGCGATCATGTCCCTCGACGTCCGCCTCCACGAGGAGCCCTTCTACGGCTTGCCCTACGAGCGAATCGCCGACAACGGCGGCGTGGGCGACGTCCTCATCGTCGGCGCCGGCAACGGCAGCGACGTAGCACTGGCGCTGCGCAGGGGCGCTACGAGCGTCGACGCCGTCGAGATCGATCCACGGATCCACGACCTCGGAGTGCAGTGGCACCCGCAGAAGCCGTTCGACGACCCACGAGTGCACTCCCACATCACCGACGGGCGCGCCTTCCTGCACCAGACCGACCATAAGTACGACCTGGTCGTGTTCGCCCTGCCGGACTCACTCACCCTCGTGGCCGGGTCCAACCAGCTCAGGCTCGAGAGCTACCTGTTCACCCAGGAGGCATTCGAGGATGTCCGCGACCGGCTCAAGCCCGGCGGCGCCTTCGCGATGTACAACTTCTACCGCGAGGAATGGCTGGTGGGCCGGCTCGTCAATACCGCGACGGCGGCGTTCGGGCACGCGCCGTGCGTCGACACCTACGCCTCGAGCAGCTCGGTCATCGTCGTCGGACTCACGGCCCTGGACCAAAGGTGCGGAGTCCCCGACGACGACCCCTCAGTCACCTCACTCACGACAGTCGCGGGGCCCGCCCCCGTCCACGACGACCGGCCCTTCCTCTATCTCAAAGATCCGGGAATCCCGGCGACCTTCCTCGCCGTGATCGCCCTGATCCTGGGGCTCTCGCTCGTCGCGATTCGCGTCGTCGGCGGGCCGCTTCGGCGTATGGCCCCCTACACCGACCTCGCGTGCCTTGGGGCAGCGTTCCTGCTGTTGGAAACCCGGGCCGTCACCTGGTCGGCATTGCTGTTCGGAACGACATGGGTCGTGAACGCGATCGTGTTCGCCGGGATACTCGTGGTCGTACTACTCGCGGTCGAGGTCACCAGACGGCTCCCGAAACGGCCCTCGAGACCGCTGGCGTTCGGCCTGCTCGGGGTCACCTTGGTGATCGCCTGGCTCGTACCCACGTCGTGGCTCCTCGGGCTCCCGATCTGGCTACGTGCACTCGCGGCTATAGCGATCGCCTTCGGGCCAGTGTTCGCCTCGAACATCGTGTTTGCCACGAGGTTCGCCGATACCGAAGATCCCACTGGCGCGTTCGCGGCAAATCTCCTCGGGGCAATGGTGGGGGGGTGCCTTGAATATGTGGCACTGATTACCGGTTACCCCATATTGCTGCTCATCGCCGGCGTGCTTTATGCGGGAGCGTTCATTCTCGGACCACGCGTTGGGAATGCCCGAGCAGGCGCGAGCAGACTCGTTTCCGGGCCCTGACAGGCGCCGGAGTCGGGTCGGCTAGGACTGACCACCCCGGGCCGCTTGGAATCGGCCCAGCAATTCGGCGCTGATGCGGCCACGCTCGCTCACGGTGATCCCCTGGGACTTGGCCCACTCGCGGATCTGGGAGGCCTCGCCGTCTCCGCTCGTGCGCCGAGAGGGCCGGGATGTCGCGCGGCGACTGCTACCCAGCCGTCGGCCGTGGCCCACATAGGGCGCGAAGACGTCGCGGAGGCGCGCGGCGCTGTCGCGGCTCAGGTCGATCTCGTAGGACACCCCGTCAAGGGAGAACGTCACGGTTTCGTCGGCGGGGCCCCCGTCGAGATCATCGATCAGCACTACTTGCACTTTCTGAGCCATTACTTTCCCCTCCAAGAAAACGCGCAAAGAAATGCGCAGTACATGTACGGGACAACCCTCCTCCACAGTTCTTGACTAGGCAACCTGAACACGACTAGCGGATTCGACAATGACAAAGAAGGTGCTTCGGAGAAATGTGTGAAGCACGTCCGCTGGCCGAAACCTAGACACGGCGGCCGGTCGCTGGCACTGTGCAGCCATGGCCGAGGAATCACTTCCCCCACGCGCACCGCTTCCGCCGTTCGACGATTCCACCGCGCGGACCAAGGTGCAGGCCGCCGAGGACGCCTGGAACAGTCGTGACCCGCAGCGGGTGGCCGGTGCTTACAGCGTGGATTCAGTCTGGCGAAATAGGTCCGAATTCGTCCGGGGCCGCGAGGAGATCGCCGCCTTCCTCACCCGCAAGTGGGAGCGCGAGCAGGACTACGTCCTACGCAAGAGCCTGTGGGCCTTCGAGGGCAACCACATCGCCGTCCGGTTCCAGTACGAGTGGCACGACGCCGAGGGGCAGTGGTGGCGCAGCTATGGCAATGAGAACTGGGAGTTCGACTCCCTGGGGTACATGACCAGCCGCGAGGCGAGCATCAACGATCTCGCGATCACCGAGGCCGAGCGGCGCATCCACGGGCCTCGCGGTGATGACGAGCGCGACGTCGACATCCCCTTGCAGTAGCCGGCTCAGAGCACCAGCAGCATGCGGTGATTACCCAAGGTGTTGGGCTTGACGCGCTCGAGGTCGAGGAACTCCGCGACACCCTCGTCGTACGACTGCAGCAGTTGCTCGAACACGTCGTGATCCACGGGAGTTCCGTCGATTTCGACGAATCCATGTCGGTCGAAGAACCCCGTCTCAAAGGTGAGACAGAAAACCCGGCTGACCCCGAGGTCTCGAGCCCGCTGGATGAGGCTCGTGAGCAGGGCGCTGCCCACGCCCCGTCCGCGTAACGCCGGGTCAACCGCGACAGTGCGAACCTCAGCGAGGTCCTCCCACATCACGTGGATGGCACCACATCCGACCACCTCACCGTCGAGCTCGGCGACGAGGAACTCAGGGACGGCCTCGAACAGCGTGACAGTCGCCTTCGAGAGCAGTCGCCGATCGGATGCGTAGGTGTCAACCAGCCCGCGGATACTTCGGACGTCGGATGTGCGAGCGGGGCGAATGCTCACCACTGGCCTCGTGTTGGCACTCATTCGGGCTTCACCAGGGGGAACAGGATGGTCTCGCGAATGCCCAGACCCGTGAGGTTCATCAGTAGTCGGTCGATGCCGACGCCGACGCCACCCGATGGTGGCATCCCGTACTCCAGTGCCCGCAGGAAGTCCTCGTCGACCTGCATGGCCTCCACGTCGCCACCTGCCTTGAGAGCCGACTGCGCCACGAGGCGCTCGCGCTGGATGACCGGGTCCACGAGTTCGGAGTACCCCGTGCCCTGCTCGGATCCCGCGATGTAGAGGTCCCACTTCTCGACGACACCTGGCTGCGTGCGGTGGGCACGCACGAGGGGCGAGGTGTCCTCGGGATAGTCGTAGACGAATGTCGGGCGGACGAGGTGCTCGACGACATAGTGCTCAAGGAGCTCCTCGACGTACTTGCCCGCCACCCAGGTCTTCTCATGCCTGATTCCCGCGGCCTCGCACAGCGCTCGCAGCTCGTCGATCGGCGTGGTCGGCGTGATCTCGCGCCCCACGGCTTGCGAGACCGAGGGGTAGACGTAGACCTCGTCCCACTCGCCGCCGAGATCGCGGGGGGTGCCGTCCATGAGGGTGAACTCCAGGGAGCCGTGGACGGCGATCGCGGCCTCCTGGATCAGCTCACGCGTGGTGCGCGCCATATCCCGGTAGTCGGCGTAGGCCTCGTAGAACTCCAGCATCGCGAACTCGGGCGAGTGCGTGGAGTCGGCGCCTTCATTACGGAAGTTGCGATTGATCTCGAAGACGCGATCGATGCCTCCGACGACACAGCGCTTGAGGAAGAGCTCGGGCGCGATACGCAGGAATAGGTCGATGCCGAAGGCGTTCGAGTGCGTGACGAACGGGCGAGCCGTCGCACCGCCGTGCATGGTCTGGAGCATCGGGGTCTCGACCTCGATGTAGTCGCGACGAATGAAACTCTCGCGCAGCGAGGCCACTGTGCGGACGCGAAGCCGCGCGACCTCGCGCGCCTGTGGGCGCACGATGAGGTCGACGTAGCGCTGGCGCACGCGAGTCTCCTCACCGAGGGGCTTGTGGGCCACAGGCAAGGGACGCAAGGACTTAGCGGCGAGCTGCCAGGTGTCGGCCAGAATGCTGAGCTCACCCCGGCGGGAGGTGATGACCTCGCCCTGCACTCCAATGTGGTCACCGAGGTCGACGTCGGACTTCCAGGCCGCGAGACGCTCCTCGCCCACCTTCTCGAGCGAGAGCATCGCCTGGATCTCACTGCCGTCACCCGCGCGCAGCGTCGCGAAGCAGAGCTTGCCGGTGTTTCGCGCGAAGATGACCCGACCAGCGACGGCGACGATCTGCCCCGTGGCGGTGTCGGGCGCGAGGTCGGGGTGCGCGGCACGGAGTGCGGGTATCGAGTGTGAGACGGCGACACGTACCGGGTAGGCGTCCTGACCGGAGTCGAGGAGCCGCTGTCGCTTCTCACGGCGCACGCGAATCTGCTCGGGGACGTCGTCCTCGGGATCGGCGCTCGCGAGGGGCTCGGCGGTCATGGGCCCCAGGCTATCGGGGGGCCGCGGATCCGAGGTCACACGTTCCTCTCGTAGACCATTCGCAGGCCCTGGAGCGTGAGGTCGGGACGGTGCACCGTCACGGTCGACGACTCGCGGATCACGACCGACGCGAGTCCACCGGTCGCGATCACCGCGGTGACCGGCTCGCCGAGCTCGGCGATGATCCGGGTGACGATGCCGTCGACCTGCCCGGCGAACCCGTAGAGCGCCCCCGACTGAAGTGCCTCGACCGTGTTCTTGGCGATCACCGAACGGGGGGCCACGAATTCCACCTTGCGCAATTGAGCCGCCCGCGAGGCCAGAGCCTCGAGCGAGATCTCGATACCCGGGGCAAGAGCTCCACCGAGGAACTCACCCTTCGCCGAGACCACGTCGAAGTTGGTCGAAGTGCCGAAGTCGACGACCACGCACGGGCCGCCGTAGAGCGTATGAGCCGCGAGGGTGTTGGCGATGCGATCCGCTCCCACCTCCTTGGGGTTGTCCATGAGGACGGGAACCCCTGTGCGCGCGCCGGGCTCGATGATGACGTGCGGGACGTGGTCGTAGTAACGAACGAGCATGGTGCGCATCTCACGCAGCACCGCAGGCACCGTGGAGCAGAGGGCGATCCCGGTGACGTCCGGGTCGTCGGCCAGCAACCCTCGGAAAGTGAGCCGTATTTCATCCGCCGTCGATGCAGCATCAGTCTTGACCCGATACGACCTCATCAGCTCATCGCCCTCGAACAGGCCGAGCACGGTGTTGGTGTTGCCGACATCGATCGCTAGCAGCATCGGGGGCTCCAAGGGCGAGTAACGGCCACGTCATGCGCGGCGCAGGACATGATCACGGTGAATCGGGCCGGGTGAGCGGGCGGAGGTCGGCTCCGATGTCGAGCACCACGACCGAGTGGGTGAGCGCGCCGACGGCGATGTAGTCGACACCCGTTGCCCCGACCGCGGCGGCGTCGGCCAGGGTCAACCCGCCCGACGCTTCGAGGCGGGCACGCACGCCGCCGTGATGCCCCGCGTGCTCAAGCGCAATGCCCACCGCGATCCGCATCTGGGCGGGTGAGAAGTTGTCGAGCAGCACGAGATCGGCACCCGCGTCGAGCACCTCGGTGAGCTGGCCGAGCGAGTCGACCTCGACCTCGACGGGCAACCCCGGCCACATCGCGCGCACGGCCTCGAAGGCAGCCGCGACGCCTCCTGCGGCAACCACGTGGTTGTCCTTCACCAGCGCCGCGTCCGACAGCGACATCCGGTGGTTGACGCCCCCACCACAGCGCACCGCGTACTTCTCGAGCACGCGCAGGCCCGGCGTCGTCTTCCGGGTGTCGCGCACCGAGGCGGTCGTGCCGACAAGGGCGTCGGCCCACTGAGCCGTGGCCGTGGCCACACCGGATAGGTGGCAGAGCAGGTTGAGTGCCGTGCGCTCAGCGGTCAGGAGATCGCGCGTGCGACCCGTGACGGTGAGAAGCACGTCGCCGCCCACCACGCGCGCGCCATCAGGCATCACGATCGTCACATGTGCGTCGCCCTCAGATACAGCATCGAAGACCGCTGCAGCCACAGGGATCCCAGCGATCACTCCGGCGCCGCGAGTGACAAGGTCAACGGTGGAGCGCTGGTCGGACGGCACGGTAGCCGCGGACGTGACGTCAACCCCGCCATCGAGGTCCTCCGCGACAGTCGAACGAACCAGTGCCTCGACGTACGCCGGTTCCAGGCCCGCAGACTCGATAGCGGCGATGACAGATGGTCGAAGGCTCATGCCAGATCCTCAGGGTCGGCGGTGACAGCAGTGCCTGCACCGAAGGCAGGAACCGCCTCGCGGGTCGTGACGAGCACACCGTCGTCGTCGAGCATCGACACCAGGCGGACACGCCACGACGTGTCATCGGTGTGGGGGAAATCCTCACGCCAGTGAGACCCACGGGTTTCCTTGCGCATCTTGGCATTTGCGGCGAGCACCGTTGCTATCGCATGGAGATTGGACGTCTCCCACGCACGCGTGTGCGGGTCCGGGGTGGTCGTGGCGCCCACGGCGTCGAGAACTCCGAGCGCTGCCGCCATTGAGTCTCGCGAGCGCAGCACTCCGACGCCCTCGGTCATCGCCGCCTGCAACGACCGGCGGGCAGCAGCGTCGATGACCGCCCCCTGGACGGGTGACGCGACAGGATCGCGACGGTCGGGGAGGCCCTGCGCGAGCACGTCGCCGATGCGCGAGGCGAACACCAGGCCTTCGAGCAGCGAGTTCGAGGCGAGGCGGTTCGCGCCATGAACCCCGGTGCACGCGCACTCGCCGACGGCGTAGAGACCCCTGATCGACGAGCGCCCATAGGCATCGGTGCGCACCCCCCCTGACGCGTAGTGCTGAGCGGGGGCGACCGGGATGAGATCCCTCGACGGATCGATGCCAATGAGGCGAAGGGAGGCGAGGATCGTGGGGAATCGCTTCTCCCACATGGGTGTCCCGAAAGCTCGCGCATCGAGCCACACATGTTTGGCACCGGTGTCGCGCATAGTGCGCATGATCGCCTTGGCGACAACATCACGTGGCGCGAGATCTGCGAGCGGGTGCTGACCGTCCATGAAGCGCACGCCAGCGTCATCGCGCAGCACCGCACCTTCGCCGCGCACGGCCTCACTAACCAACGGCTGCTGCCCGGTGGCGTCCGCTCCCACCCACAGGACGGTGGGATGGAACTGGACGAACTCGAGGTCGGCCACAGCAGCCCCTGCGCGCAAGGCCAACGCCATACCGTCGCCGGTGGCCACCGGTGGGTTCGTCGAGAGACTGAATACCTGGCCCAGCCCACCGGTGGCCAGAACCACCGCGGGCGCAAGCACCGCACCTACCCCGTCGCGCTGCCCCTCACCCATGACATGCAGCGTGAGACCCTGAGCGGCACCGCGGTCGTCGAGAAGTAAGTCGAGCGCAAGGGCGTTCTCAATAAGTTCGATGCCCGCTCGCCCCGCGACAGCCGCGACGAGTGCGCGAGATATCTCCGCGCCAGTGGCATCGCCGCCAGCATGCGCGATGCGATCACGCAGGTGGCCGCCCTCGCGGGTGAGTGCGATTCCACCGGACTCGTCGGTGTCGAAGCGCGCCCCAAGGGCGATGAGGCGGCGCACCGCGTCCGGACCCTCGTGGACGAGCACTTTGACCGCATCGGGATCGCACAGCCCCGCACCAGCGACCAACGTGTCGAGCTCATGTTCGGCGGGTGAGTCGTCCTCGGCGAGCGCCGCCGCGATCCCGCCCTGGGCCCAGCGGGTCGAGCCTTCGTCGACCTGCGCCTTGGTCACCAGGAGCACGCGGTAGCCGGCAGCACGCGCGTGCAGTGCAGTGGTGAGACCTGCAACGCCAGAGCCGACCACGACGACGTCCGCCGCGATAGTCCACCCAGGATCGGGCGCCGCGAGCCGACGTGTGAGGTGGAAGGTCACCCGCCCACCCCGAGGTCGATACGCACATTGTCGAGCAGACGGACTTTGCCGATGCGCGCTGCCATAAGGAGCCTGCCCTCGCCGGACTCGGGCGCTGGGCCCAGATCAGGGTCGGTGACAACCATGTAATCGATCTCGAACTCGTCACGGCCCTGGAGGTGGGACTGCGCCGCAGAGAGGACATCGCGGGCCGATCCACCCGCGCGCGCCGTCTCGACTCCGATCTCGAGGGCCCGCGGCACGGTGATCGCGGCGAGCCGTTCGGCATCGGAGAGATAGACGTTGCGGCTGGAAAGCGCGAGACCGTCGTCCGCGCGGACCGTGGGGACACCGACGACCTCCACTGGAAGATCGAGGTCGCGCACCATGCGCCGGACGAGGACCAACTGCTGGAAGTCCTTCTCTCCGAGTAGGAGCAGGCTCGCTCCGGTCATCGACACGAGTTTGGCCACGACCGTGAGAACTCCGCGAAAGTGCCCAGGGCGCACTGCGCCCTCGAGCAGGGTGCCGAGCGGGCCAGGGTCAATCGTGACCATCGGTTCAGGGTCGAGGTAGACGGTCTCGACCGACGGTGCGAACACGAGGTCGGCCCCCTCGGCGGCGCAGACCTCGACATCGGAATCGAAGGATCTCGGGTAGCGATCGAGATCTTCACCGGCAGCAAACTGTGTCGGGTTGACGAACACGGTGACGGTGACATGCCCCGCCTGCCCGACGAGCGCGCGAGCCGCGCGGATGAGCTGCGCGTGCCCAGAGTGCAGGGCCCCCATCGTCGGCACGACGGCCCGAACGGTGCCCGTGGGAAGTTCGGCATAGGCCGCCCGCAGCCCCGACCGAGACGACACAACCCGCGTGATCGCGCTCATCGCCTCTCCTCCTCGGGTTGGGCCAGGACATCGAGCAGCGCCTCTGCCGCGTCAGAGCGAAGTATCCCTGCGGCAAGCGCACGGTCGGCCGTCACCCTCGCCAGCGCGACGTAGGCCGCCCGGGCCTCGGGCGCCACGTGGCCTAGCTCGCGGAGGTGCGCGGCCACGGTGCCCGCATCACCGCGCGCCACAGGACCAGTGAGCGCCTGGTCTCCATAGCGAAGAGCGTTGTCGAGGGCGGCCGAGAGGAGCGGAGCGACGAGGAGTGAAGGATTCTCGACCCCAGCCGCGCTCAGAAGCTCGGTCGTCTGCACCACGAGAGTGACGAGATGGTTGGCGCCATGGGCCAATGCCGCGTGGTAAAGCGCGCGATTGCCCTCCTCGACCCACACGGGGTCACCCCCCATCTCCACGGCGAGTGCCTCCGCCACGGGCCGCAACTGCTCGGGGGCAGTCACGCCGAAGGGCACTCCGGAGAGGCGGGCGAGATCGATGCTCGTCCCCGTGAAGGTCATCACCGGGTGAAGTGCCAGTGGGAGTGCGCCAACCTCGGTGGCAGGGTCGAGTACCCGGTAGCCGTAACGCCCACTGGCGTGGGCCAGGAACTGCCCGGGGCGTACCGACCCCGTCTCGACCAGGCCGGCCACAAGTGCGGGAAGGACATCGTCAGGGACGGTGAGCAGCACGAGGTCGGCCGCCGCGAGAACATCCTCGACGCTCACGATCGGGACCCCCGGGAGGAGCGCATCCGCGCGAAGTCGCGATACATCACTCACTGCGTTGGCGGCCACGACCACATGGCCCGCGCGGGCAAGCGCCGCTCCGAGCACGGCACCGGCTCGACCGGTGCCCACGACACCGACGCGCAGCCTCGGGGGCTGGTCGGCGGTCACCTGGTCGGAGCGGGGCTCGTCGGACACTCGCGACCTTCCGTGTCGTTGCGGTCCCTGGGCGGGGTACCGGACGTGGGGGGTGGCACCGGACTTGCGCCGCCAGCCTAACGACGTTGAGATCATGCCCGCGTGGCAACCACTCCCGGGGCGTGAGCCGCGTGATCGACCGCCATCCGTCATCTGCGACGATGCGGCCATGGGCGCACTGCGCGAGGTGACGGTCG
>CAFBPU010000059.1_pt1 | contig 15816 bp, 13 predicted proteins | sample 7269791 | NCBI WGS metagenome assembly CAFBPU01 (sample SAMEA6814154, study PRJEB35770) | freshwater metagenome | biome: Freshwater; feature: Freshwater reservoir; material: water | place: Czech Republic | collected 2017-06-27 | depth 30m m
AGCCGGATCCGGCCGCGGGGCCTGGGGGAAACGGGCGGTCATGGTCGGCCTCCTGTGGCATCCGCGGCATTCACCTCGGTGCTGTGCTGTTGTGGGGATCCTGTTATGGGCATGCTGTTGTGGGGACACTGCCGTGGGGACACTGCCGTGGGAACGCTGTGCTCGCCTAGCGAGCGTCGAATCATCTGAGTCGACCCGTCGCTCGTCTCCGAGTGCCAACGATGGGCCCAGTCTACCTGTGCGGACGGGTCTCGACATCGGCGTTAGCGGCCGCGGGAGCCGTCCGAGAGCCGGCACCGACGGACACCCGTGGCGAGACCGCACATCCACACACAAGTGATCGTTCTGACCCCTAGGCTGAGATGGCACACTCACGCCGTGAACCCACGGTCCCCCCACCACGTGAGGAACACAGTGAAGCGCTTCGTCATCGTTCTTGCGGCTGCCGCCTGGGCGCTGAGTGCCTGCACGAGCACGGCCCCGGAAGCAGCCCCGTCGACCTCGGCCTCCGCGACAGAGTCCACGGAGTCGACGTCGAGTTCCGCGGCGCCCACAACGCCCGCTGAGTCCTCATCGGCCCCGGCGCCGGAGTCGACGTCGCCCGAACCCACTGTGGCACCAGGTGACACCGCCCTGACCTTCACGGTGACCGGTTGCGATGCCTGCACCATCAGCGCGATTCAGGTGGGCCCGCAGGACAACTACCTGCCCACGCCATTCCTGGTCGACGCGAAGGTCGTCAACGGTAAGGCCGAGCTCACCGTGCCCACGAAGTACACCTCGGGGATGTACTTCACCATGACGTGCGACACCGGCCTGTGCAACTCCAGCAATGCCCAACCCGTGGTGGTCCTCCGATACCCGGATCAGGCAGTCGGCGCGCAGGTGTCGGACGCGATCGCGGGGGCAGAGAAGACTGCGTCGATGTGCTGGGCCGGCACGACGGACTCCCGCGCTGGATTCTCGTTGACCACCACCGTCTTCGCAGATGAAGACATGGCCGGAAATCCCTCGCACTCCATCCGAGTCTGGGCCAGCCCCCAGGTCGACGTGGTCGCCGGAACCGATTCCACGACGTACGCCGGCGGCCTCGGCGCACAGAGCTACCTTCACTGCTGACCGGCGTCCCTCGGGCTTCATTCAGCCGCCGGCACGCCGCGAAGGTCATGCCCACGTGAGAGGGTGAGCGCCGTGCCCGCCGTGTCCCCGACGTCCGAGTTGTCGAAAGGCCTCGACGTACCCGCCGCCTTCGGCTCGCGCAGCCCGCACGGCGTGTCCGAGATCTCCGCCGCTGACTCGGTGTCACGACGGACTGTGCTGCGACTAGGCGCGATCACCATCGCGGCAGGAGCGCTCGCTGCATGCGGCGGATCACCCGTCGTCACGTCTGATCCCGCCACCGAGCCCGGAGGGGCACTCGACCCGGACCGCGTCCTGCGAACCGATGCCGGACTCGCCGAGGGGGCTCTGACGGATCTTTATGCCGGGGCCGCACCCGCCTTCTCCACGGACGTTGCCGCGCGAATCCTCGACCTCGGCGCGCGCCACGTGGTGTATCGCGCCGCGATCGACCCATCGAATCTCGGAGCGACACAGGCGACTCCCGGCTCGACCACGCTCCGCCCCTCCGCAACGTCGACACCAGCGACTCGCCCGCCGACGGCCCCCACCACGCCCAAGGCCGCGATTGATCAACTCCTCGCGGCCGAGACCGACGCTGCGACCTCACTGACAGCGCAGGCGGTGCGAGCCAAAGACCCCGAACTCGCACGAATCCTCGTCCTCGCAGCCGCGGGCGCGGCGGCCGCGGGCGAAGTACTTCGACGGGAGCGGACATGAGCGAGGCTGCGTCCATCGCCCTCGTCGCGGACGGCACGCAGGCGGCCATCTATGCCTACGGCCTGATTGCCGCCCGCCTTGAGGGGGCAGAGAAGTCTCAGGCACTCAGCGCGATGGCGACCCATCGACTCGAGCGAGATGTGCTGCGGGGCAAGGTGATCACGCTGCGCGGGGTTCCCGGACCCGCAGCCGCGGCGTACACCCCTCCGTTCCCGATCACCGACGCTGACTCCGCGCGAGCGCTCGCAGCACTCGTCGAGGATCGACTCGCCGGGCAGTGGGCCGGGCTCGCGGCAGCAGCAACGGGCAACGCGCGGAAATCGGCCGCACTTCACGCACAGGAGTGCGCGGTGAGGTCGGTGACATGGTCGGGTGTCGCACCCGTATGGGCGGGCGCGTCCTAAAACGATTGCGCGGCAAGAGGTCTCAGACCCGTGCCATCTACCGATGATCAGGTCGACGATCGAGACAACGCGAACGATCAGGTGCGGCAGACCGCCACGATGCGCTCAAGTGCCTCGCCGATCGCCACCTCGACACGCTCGCCCGTCGCGCGGTCCTTGATCTCGATGATTCCGTCAGACAGCCCCTTGCCGACGACCACGATGGTGGGAACCCCGAGAAGCTCGGAGTCCTTGAACTTCACCCCCGGCGAGGCCGAGCGTCGGTCGTCGTAAATCACCCGAATCCCCGCGGCGACCAGGTCCTGCGCCAGCGACTCGGCGTGGGCGTAGACCGCGTCGTCCTTGCCGGTCGCCACGAGGTGAACGTCGGCGGGTGCGATCTCGCGTGGCCAGCACAGGCCGAACTCGTCGAAGGTCTGCTCGGCGATCGCCGCGACCGCGCGCGAGACCCCGATGCCATAGGAGCCCATCGTGACAACGATCTGCTTGCCGTTCTCATCAAGAACCTTCAGGTCGAGCGCCTCGGCGTACTTGCGGCCGAGTTGGAAGATGTGGCCGATCTCGATCCCTCGTGCCATCTCCAGCACCGACGAGCAACGAGGGCAGACATCGCCCGGCAAAACCTCGGCGGCCTCGATGGTGCCGTCGGCTGTGAAGTCGCGACCCGCGACGAGGTCGAAGACGTGCTTACCCGCGATATTCGCCCCGGTGATCCATCTCGTTCCCTCGACCACGCGCGGGTCGAGCAGGTAGCGCACGCCCGACACAGACGTCTCACCCAGAGCCTGCGGCCCGATGTAGCCGCGCACCAGGCTGGGGTGCTTGGCGAAGGTAGCTTCGTCCATAGCCACGGGCTCGCCCGGTTGGAGCACCGCCTCGAGTCGCTTCATATCGATGTCGCGGTCACCTGGGACCCCCACCACAAGCGGGTAGCTCGTACCGTCCGGGAGGCTCACCGTGAACACGACGTTCTTGAGGGTGTCCGAAGCCGTCCATGCACGGTCCGGACGCGGGAGTGAGGCGTTGGCGAGCGCCACCAACGAATCGATCGTCTGGGTGTCGGGGGTGTCTTCGACATGGGCCGCGGGCACATCCGAGTAGGGCTGCGCCGGGGGCACCGGAGTGCTCACGGCCTCGACGTTGGCGGCGTAATCACATGAGGTACAGCGGACGTAGGTGTCCTCACCCGATTCGCACGGCGCAAGGAACTCTTCTGACGCCGAACCGCCCATCGCACCGGACTGCGCCGACACGATGACGTGATCGAGTCCGAGACGGGTGAAGGTGGAGACATAGGCGACGCGGTGCTTGTCATAGGAAACCTGCAAGCCCGCGTCGTCGATGTCGAAGGAGTAGGAGTCCTTCATCACGAACTCACGCCCGCGCAGGATTCCGGCGCGGGGACGCGCCTCGTCGCGGTACTTGGTCTGAATCTGGTAGAGCGAGACAGGAAGATCCTTGTACGAGGAGAACTCCCCCTTCACCAGGAGCGTGAACATCTCCTCGTGAGTCGGGCCGAGCAGGAAGTCGTTCTGGCGACGGTCCTGGAGGCGGAAGAGGTTGGGCCCGTATTCAGACCAGCGGTTCGTCGCGTCATAGGCCTCGCGTGGGAGCAGCGCAGGGAAGTGCACCTCTTGGAAGCCCGCCGCGTCCATCTCCTCGCGCACGATGCGCTCGACATTGCGGTAGACCCGGTAGCCCAGCGGAAGCCAGGTGAAGATCCCGGGAGCGACGCGACGGACATACCCGGCGCGCACGAGGAGCCGGTGACTGGGCACCTCCGCGTCAGCAGGGTCCTCGCGGAGGGTGCGCAGGAACAACGATGACATGCGCAGCAGCACGGGGATCTCCTCGAGCGGTGGGTGAACCCGAAGGATAGCCGCAGCCAGGAGCGGTTCAGCCCGGCACTCTCGCCCACGAGCGCTGCGAGGGGCCGTGCGGTGACGGCAGCCGAACCGTGGCTCAGCAGTCGCCAGGTGGCGCAGGCCTCAGAACAGGACCGTGGCGAACTCGCCAGCGTCGCGAAATCCGACGCGGTCGTATACGCGACGGGCGAGGGTGTTGTAGTCGTTGACGTACAGGCTCACCACCGGCGCAACCTCCCGGCGAGCGATGGCCACGATCGCGGACATCCCCGGCGCTCCGATGCCGCGCCCCCGGAACTCAGGTGCGACCCACACGCCCTGCACCTGACACACGCCCTGGCTCACGGCGCCGATCTCGGCCTTGACGATGACTCGTCCGTCCTCGATACGCGCGAACGCTCGGCCCTGTCGGACCAGTTCGGCGATGCGCGCGCGATAGGCGTCCCCCGCTCCGCCGGCCAGGGGGGAGACGCCGACCTCGTCGGTGAACATCGATACGCAGGCCGGAATCAGGATGTCGATCTCGTCCTCACGAACCCGTCGCACCCCGCGGTCAGGTGCCACGAGGGAGTCCGACTCCATCATGAGAAGCGGTTGAGAGGCCCGGACTTCACGCGCCGGCCCCCAGCCAGGGGCGAGCATCTGCCAGAGGAGGGCAACCTCGTCAGCCCGGCCGACGATCGAGGAGCACCGACGCCCGATTCTGCGCAGGCGGTCGGCGAAGGCGAGCCGCGAATCTGAGGTGGTCTCGACCGGGATCAGGTTCGCCCCCAGATACATCAGGGAGGTGAGAACTCCGTCCTCGGCCCAGCCCCACAACTCACCCCCGAGCCGCCAGGTGTCCAGGCCCGAGCCCTGCACCCGCGAGGCGACGAAGCAATGGCCGACCGGGTCGCGATCGAGAACCGCCAGCGCCTGCTCGAGGTCGCGGCGGGCCAGCACCCTCAGCACACCGGTGGTCGCAGTCGTCACCCTGCCCATACTGCCCGAAACTCTGACCGAATTTCCCGGTCACGCTGACGCGGGCTGTACCCGCGGCGACCGTCACGTCAGCGGAACGGTCGATAGTGAGGTCAGGACACGGTGACGATGGCGGCGGACGAAGCCTCACCGGACTCGGGGTCGACACCCATCTCGGCGGCCATCTCCAGTGCCATCTCGACGAGAGTCTCGACGATCTTGGACTCGGGGACCGTCGCCACGACCTCACCACGGCGGAAGATCTGGCCCTTGCCATTGCCCGAGGCCACGCCGAGATCGGCCTCACGTGCCTCCCCCGGGCCGTTCACGACACAGCCCATGACGGCCACCCGCAGCGGGACCGCGAGGCCCTCGAGCCCCGCTGTGACCTGCTCAGCCAGGGTGTACACATCGACCTGCGCGCGCCCACACGAGGGGCAGGACACGATCTCGAGCCCGCGCTTGCGCAGGTTGAGCGACTCGAGGATGGCGTTGCCCACCTTGATCTCCTCGACCGGCGGCGCGGACAGAGAGACGCGGATGGTGTCGCCAATTCCCTGGGAGAGGAGGGCACCGAATGCGACAGCGGACTTGATGGTGCCCTGGAACGCGGGCCCCGCCTCGGTGACCCCGAGGTGCAGCGGGTAGTCGCAGCGAGCGGCGAGCAGCCGATAGGCGGCGACCATCACCACGGGGTCGTTGTGCTTCACAGAGATCTTGATCTCGCGGAAGTCGTGCTCCTCGAAGAGCGAGCATTCCCAGAGCGCCGACTCGGTGAGCGCCTCCGGAGTGGCCTTGCCGTACTTGGCCAGCAACCGTGGATCAAGCGACCCGGCATTGACACCGATGCGGATCGGGACCCCAGCGTCCTTAGCCGCGCGGGCGATCTCACCAACCTTGTCGTCGAACTGCTTGATGTTGCCCGGGTTAACTCGAACACCCGCACAACCGGCGTTGATCGCGGCAAAAACGTACTTGGGCTGGAAGTGGATATCGGCGATGACTGGGATTTGCGACTTCTTCGCGATCTGGGCAAGTGCGTCGGCGTCGTCCTGGCTTGGCACCGCCACCCGCACGATCTGGCAGCCGGCCGCGGTGAGTTCGGCGATCTGCTGAAGCGTGGCGTTGACATCACTGGTGAGTGTGGTGGTCATCGACTGCACCGACACCGGGGCATCACCACCGACCGCGACCGGGTGGGTGGGGTGCTGGAGAACGATCTGGCGGCTCACCCGGCGCTGCGCCAGGACAGGTGCCGGCAGGGCGGGCATTCCGAGTGCGACGCTCATGGACTCATCATCCCCCACGCTGGCCGGACGCACCCGCCGACCATGCCCGCGAGCGTGTCGTGACGAGGGGCCATCCACGAACCTAGCCGTCGGGGCCGCTCGAACATGCTCAGCCCCCGAGCCGCAACGGATCCACGAGGTCGGCGATCAGCACGATCCCTCCGACGAGGACGAGCGCGATCGACATCGCGTACGTGAGGGGCAGCGCCTTCGCGGTGTCGACCGGGCCGGGATCAGGACGGCTGCGCAGTCGCGCCCAGCCCCGCTTGATCGACTCCCAGATCGCACCTGCCACGTGCCCGCCGTCCAGCGGCAGCAAGGGCACGAGGTTGAAAAGGAACAGGAACAGGTTCAGGCCGGCGAGCAGCCCGAGGACGAACGCCGCCTTGTCGAGCACCGGAGTGTCGGCCAAGGCCACCACCTCACCGGTGATCCGACCCACACCCACGGGCCCCACGATGCCGTTCGGGTCGCGCGGTTCGTCGGTGACCACCTGGCGCACGAGGTCCACCACCCGCATGGGGAGCGTCGCGATCGTCGCCACCGCATGGACGGAGGTGTCCCAGATGTAGCCCGGGACCACGGCAACAGACTGGGCCTGCCGAGCGAAAGCCGGCGAGACCCCAAGGAAATTGCGCGCGGCGGTTACACCCGTGAGCTGTCCCTGATCGTCGGTCACCGGGATGTCGACGCGAGCCAGGGGCACGGTGAGGGTCTCTTGTACGCCGCCGCGATCCACCACAATCGCGACCGGGCCGGGCACGGCAGCTGCGATGGCCGCCTGCACCTCGTCCCAGGACGAGATGTCCTGACCGTCGAACCGGACGATCGTGTCGCCCACCAGCACTCCGCCGACGCTGGCAGGGGTCGGGGTTGACGCGGCACACGTGCCATCGGCGCTCGCCGAGCCAGCGAGATTGGTGGCGGTGGGTGCGCAGGCGACGACGCGACCGATCGTGTTCGTGACCTGCGGTGTACCGATCACCGAGAGCACAATCGTGAACAGCACGAAGGCCAACACGAGGTTCATCGCCGGCCCGCCGAGCATGATGACGATCCTCTTGCGGACGGGCAGTTTGTAGAACACTCGGTCGACGTCAGCGGGCGTGATCTCCTCGAATGCCTGGCGCCTCGCGTCATCGATGAGCGTCGCGAAGCGCCCAGTCGACGAAGCCCTGAGCATCGTGGGGTCAGCTCCCGGTGCCGGGGGGTACATCCCGACCATGCGGATGTAGCCACCTAGCGGGATCCACTTCACGCCGTATTCGGTCTCACCGCGTGCGCGAGACCAAGCCGTCGGGCCGAAGCCGACCATGTACTGGGTGACCTTCACGCCGAATTTCTTGGCAGGCAGGAGGTGTCCCACCTCGTGCAGTCCGATGGAAATGCCCACACCGAGCAGGAAGATGAGCCAGCCGAGCATCTCCAGAAGCAATGTCATGCGACTCCGCCCGTCAGTTCGCGGGCACGAGTGCGGGCCCAGCCTTCTGCAACAAGGACGTCCTCGACAGTCCTGGGGTTCCCCGGCGAACCCGACAGGTACTCCTCGAGCACCGCGGCCACGGTGTCGACGATCGCAAGGAATGGCAAGCGGCTTCCCAGGAATGCGGCCACACACTCTTCGTTAGCCGCGTTGTAGACCGCCGGCGCAGTACCACCCGCTTCCCCGGCACGGCGGGCGAGCGCGACTGCGGGGAAGGCCTCGGCGTCGAGAGGGAAGAAGGTCCATGTGACGGCACTCGTCCAGACCGAGGGCGGGGTCGCGCCGGGGACTCGGTCCGGCCAGGCGAGGCCGAGCGCGATGGGTAGGCGCATATCGGGGGGGCTCACCTGCGCGAGCGTGGAGCCGTCCACGAACTCCACCATCGAGTGGATCACCGACTGCGGGTGCACCACGACGTCGATCTGGTCGAACGGCAGGTCGAACAGCAGGTGCGCCTCGATGAGCTCGAGGCCCTTGTTGACCAGAGTCGCCGAGTTCGTGGTGACGACCGGGCCCATCGTCCACGTCGGATGTGCGAGCGCCTGAGCCGGTGACACCTCGAGGAGTTCCGAGCGAGTGCGGCCCCGGAAAGGCCCGCCGCTCGCCGTGAGGATGAGCCGGCTCACCTCCTCGACGCGACCACCACGAAGGCACTGAGCGAGCGCTGAGTGCTCGGAGTCGACCGGAACGATCTGGCCCGGACCCGCCGCAGCTGTGACCAACGCGCCCCCGGCGATCAAGGATTCCTTGTTGGCCAGTGCGAGTGTGCTCCCCGCCTCGAGCGCGGCCAGCGTCGGACGCAGTCCGATCGAGCCCGTCATGCCGTTGAGAACGACGTCGGTGGGTCGACCGGCCGCCTCTGTCGCGGCATCGGGGCCCACCAGAACCTTGGGCGAGATCCCCAACGTGGCAAGTGCCTCACGGAGCGCCTGCTCGCGCGCCGGATCAGCGAGAGCCACCACCTCGACGTCGAACTCGGCAGCTTGTGCGGCGAGGGTGTGGACATCCGCGCCCCCGGCGGCGAGCCCGGAGACGCTGAACCTGTCGCGATTTCGACGGATGACGTCGAGTGCCTGGGTCCCGATGGACCCCGTACTTCCCAGGAGGACGACGTCTCGGCGATCCGTCGATGGGCGATTCATGGTCACAGTGTCGCTGATGCCGCCCCACTCTGCTGAGTTCCCCGCTGCCTCGATTCGTGTGCCGAGATGAGAACGGGGCGAACTGGGCCTAGAGGGTGACCCCGGTCAGGACGAGAACGCGCTCGTAGGTGAAGTCGGTCATGGCAGAGCGCAAACCCTCGCGTCCGACTCCGGAGGCCTTCACCCCGCCATAGGGCATCTGGTCGGCGCGATAAGTGGGGACGTCACCGATGATCACTCCGCCGACCTCGAGCTCAGCATGTGCCCGGAAGGCCACCTGGAGATCGTGGGTGAACACCCCCGCCTGGAGGCCGAACCGGCTCTCGTTCACCACGTCGAACGCGTCCTCGACCCCCCCGGTGCGCTGCAGAATGACCACGGGACCGAAGACCTCCTCGCATGCGATCTTCGCGTGTGCGGGGACGTCGACGAGCACTGTAGGCGCGTACGACGACCCGTCTCGGATCCCGCCCGTGAGCACCGTGGCGCCCGCGTGCACTGCCTCAGCCACCCATTCGCCGACACGGATCGCGGCCGCCTCGTTCACGAGTGGACCGACGATAGTGCTCTCGTCCCACGGAGATCCGGTCGCGAGGCCATCAACGCGCGCGACGAGCAGCGGGACGAACCTGTCCCATAGCGAGGTATCGACGAGGACCCGCTGGACCGACACGCACGATTGGCCGGCCTGGTAGTTGGCGAAGGTGGCCACACGTTCCGCGGCCCAGGCGAGATCGTCGTCGCTGGACCAGTCGGGGCACAGGATCGCCGCCGCATTGCCACCGAGCTCGAGGGTCACATGTTTACGCGGCACAGCCTTCTGGATCGCGAAGCCCACCGCCTCGGATCCGGTGAAGGAGACCACCGGGAGGCGCACATCCTCGACGAGCGAGAACGAAATGTCGTTGCCCACCGGCAGCACGGACCACGATCCGGGCGGCAGCGAGGTCTCGGCGAGGAGCTCACCGAGCAGGAGCGCCGACAGCGGCGTCGCTGGTGCCGGCTTGATGATGATCGGTGCCCCCACCGCGATGGCCGGGGCGATCTTGTGAGCCACGAGGTTGAGCGGGAAGTTGAAGGGCGCGATGCCCAAGACGGGACCGTGGGGGAACCGGCGGACAATCGCCGCGCGACCCTCCCCCGCGACATCGGTGTCGAGTCGCTGCATCTCGCCGCCCAGACGCCGCGTCTCTTCGGCGGCGAACCGGAAGGTCGCAGCCGCCCGCGTCGCCTCCGACCGCGCCCACCTGATCGGCTTGCCGTTCTCCGCGGTGATCAGCTGCGCGAATTCCTCGAGCCGCTCCGTGATGCGAGCCGAGACATGCATCAGAGCGTCCGCTCGCAGGCCGATCGGAGTGGCGGCGACACGGTGCCGGGCCTCCCACGCGGCCGCGACGGCCCTCTCGACCTGCTCGGCCGAGGGCACATGATGTGCGCCGACGATAGAGCCGTCATAGGGGTTCCCCACCTCGACGGTGACCTCGGAGGTCTCGGCGCGGCCAGCGATCCAGACGGGGCGGGCAGCAGTCATGCCGACGACGGTACGGCTGACTCGATCACCGTTCGCGGCCGATCTGGAGCACTGCCACCCCAGAACCCGCCGGTCTGGACATAAGACGCACGCGCCGACTGCGGGAACTGTGCTCAGGCGGTCCGTCGGGTGAGTGCGAGGTAGAGCTCCGCGCGGACTCCAGGATCATCGAGTGATCGATCGAGCAAGATCTCGGCCCGCTGGATGCGATGACGAACCGTGTGGCGATGGACCCCGAGATCGGCCGCGGCCGCGTCGATCTGGCCATGCCGGGTGAGCCAGGCCAGCAAGGTGGCCGCGAGGTCGGCACGCTCTCCCGGTTGGTCCAGGGGGGCCAGGAGCGCCGCGGCCCAGTCATCCGCGGCCGCGGGGTCCAGAAGTGACTCAAGCCCGCCGCCGAGAGCGTCGTAGGACAGCACGGGTACCAATCGCTCACCCGCAGCGCCTGTCGACGCGACCCCGGATCCGATCACCACCTCGAGGGCTCGTCGGGCGCGCGCAAGTGAACGCGCCAGGCTCACCGGGTCATCGACATGTGCGCCGTCGCCGATGCCGATCCCGGCAATCGCGTCGGAGCCGGCGGCCACACTCGCGGCCTCAAGCAATGAGTCCGCAGGAGCCATGGCGAGTACGAGGGATCGATCGTGCGCGACGAGCCCGGAAGCCACCGCGACACCGGGAAGAGCCTCGGTGAGCCGGTCCTCCGCGGCTGCGATCGACGCCGCGTCACTGCCGCTCGGACGCGCGAGCAGGATGCGCACCAAGCGCTCGTGCAATGGCAGCCACCCGAGCGCCGCCCAAGGAAGGCGCCCGGCATGTCCGTCCAGCACGAGAGCGAGAGCGGCCGCGCGTACACCCCGCTCCGCCGCAGTGGTTCCACCACCGCGTGTCAGTGTCGAGGACAGCAGCGAGACTGTGAGGTTGACGACCGCCTGGTCGCTGGCGCTGAGCGGGCCAGGCGCCCCCACCACCAGGAACCCACGTGCCCGTCCCTTGACCCCGAGCGGCTGGATGACGACGTACTCATCGACACCCGCTACCACCGCGGCCGCGAGCAACCCCTTCGGCCGCAGGCGCGCGATTTCGGGCCCGAGGTCGACTGCCCTCCCCGCCGCCGATGCTGGCGACGCATGGAGGACATGACCTGCCGCATCGAGCATCATCGCGAATCGGCCGGAGTGCTTGGCCAGACGAACGAGGACTGCAGCGCCGTCGCCGTCGTCGGCGCCGAGGGCCGCGCGGATCAGATCTCGCTGAGCCGCGAAGCCACGAGCCGCCTCCTGGTACTCCTCGGCTGCAAGAAGGCGCGACACGGCTTTGGAGATCGCGATGAACGGGGTTCGCTCGGGCACCTCGAGCAGGATGAGACCCGCCTTCTCCGCCGCTGCGACAAGGGCATCCGGGGCACTCGGGTGTGTGAGCCCCACTCCGAGACCGAGGCCGACCACCCCCGCCGCCACAAGCCGGTTGACATACGCCGTGCAACCGGCAGAACTCTTTGGCAGTCGCATTCCAGTTGTGAGCAGCAGTTCGCCGCCGTCGAGGAAGGGCGCTGGGTCCTCGAGTTCGCTCACCGCGACCCAGCGCACGGGGGCATCGAGGGCGCCCGGCCCGTGAACACCCGAGGCTGTCGCACGAGCGACGCGTGTGCTCACGCGGGCCTGAACAGTGAGCCCGAGGTCGGAGATCGCGATCACGTCGCGAAGACGAGGAGGCATGACATGCACTTCTTCCTGACGCGTTCACGGTGATGCGCGGGTGACGGCATTGTCCGATCCGGACAAGCCTAACCCGCTCTTTCTCCACTCCGGCCTCCTCCTTCGCCGGGGCGTGGCCCCTACGCTCAAGCCATGGCCACCTACTCCGCGCCCCATGCCGACGACCTTCCTCAAGAGCGTCGAGTGCTCACGGCGATTCCCGGGCCCCGGTCCCAGGAATTGCAGGCACGCCGTGCCGCCGCCGTGAGCAGTGCGGTGAGCGTCACCCTCCCGATCTTCATCGAGTCGGCCGGCGGCGGCGTGCTGCTCGACGTCGACGGCAACTCCCTCATCGATCTCGGATCCGGGATCGCCGTGACCACCGTGGGCAATGCGGCCCCCCGCGTGGTCGCGGCGGTGCAGGAGCAGGTCGCGCGATTCACGCACACCTGCTTCATGGTCACCGGCTATGAGGGCTACGTCGAGGTGTGCGAGGCACTCAACCGGCTGACCCCGGGCGCGCATGAGAAGCGATCGGCCCTGTTCAACTCCGGTGCCGAAGCCGTCGAGAACGCGATCAAGATCTCTCGTGCCCACACCGGGCGCGATGCGGTGGTGGTGTTCGAGCACGGCTATCACGGACGCACCAACCTCACGATGGCCATGACGGCGAAGAACATGCCCTACAAGCAGTCGTTCGGGCCGTTCGCCCCCGAGATCTATCGAGTTCCGCTGTCCTATCCCTTCCGCGACGGGCGCAGTGGTGAACTCGCCGCGGCCGAGGCGATTCTCAAGATTGAGAAAGAGATCGGAGCTTCCAACGTCGCCGCGATCGTGATCGAGCCGATCGCGGGCGAGGGCGGCTTCATCGTCCCGGCCGAAGGCTTCTTGCCCCGGCTCGCGGACTTCGCGCGCGACAACGGGATCGTGTTCGTCGCCGACGAGATCCAGACCGGCTTTTGCCGCACGGGTGCCTGGTTCGGCTGCGATCACGAGGGGGTCGTCCCGGACCTGATCACCACCGCCAAGGGCATGGCAGGCGGGCTGCCGCTCGCCGCCGTCACTGGCCGCGCCGAGATCATGAACTCAGTCCACGCCGGCGGCCTCGGTGGCACCTACGGCGGAAACCCTGTGGCGTGCGCCGCGGCACTCGGCGCGATCGCGACGATGGAGGAGCTCGACCTGATCGGTGCGGCACGCACGATCGAGTCCGTGATGGTGCCACGCCTGCGCGCGTTGGCTGAACGCACCGGCGTGATCGGCGAGGTCCGCGGACGCGGGGCGATGATCGCCGTCGAGATCGTCAAGCCGGGGTCCACAACCCCAGACGCCGAACTCACCAGTGCGGTGGCGAAGGCCTGCCATGCCCAGGGGGTGGTGGTGCTGACCGCGGGCACCTACGGCAACGTCCTGCGGTTCCTGCCGCCGCTGAGCATGCCAGCCCACCTGCTCGACGAGGCCCTCACGGTTCTCGAAGAGCAGTTCCTCGCGCTCACCGCTCGGTAGGCAGGTCCCCGATACCAGTGCACCTAAGGCGATCGGAATCCCGGACCGCCACCCACGACGGGAACACCTGCCACAGGCCGCCCACCGCGAGAAGTGATGAGGCCCGCATCGCCGTCGACGTCACCCTCGACCATGGTGGTCGCCGGTTCGAGTTCGGGCCGCCAGATGAACGCGCCGAGCTGCAGAGTGAGCAGGAGGAACTCGTGGTGCCCGGTGCCGGGGTCGACCCTGTGCAGGACCGGCATCCGATACTTCTCCGCGATCGTGCGCAATGCCACGGCGGATGACACCTCGCGAGCCTGACTATCGAGTGCCGGGAAATCAACCACCAGGTACAGGCGCCCTGAGAGCGCATACATCGACCGCGCCGGCTCCTGGACCCCGCGCCCGTCATAGAGCCGGTAGATGAAATAGATCGTGAATCCGCCGGCCCACGCCAACGCCGCAGCAGCGACGGCACCACGAACTGTCACGAGTTGGTGACTCGTGCCCAACAGGCCGACGAGTGCGATCGCGGTCAGGCTCGCCAGGCTGGTGATCCAGAGAACTCCGTACTCCTGGTTCGTGCGCCCATCACGACGCGGCTCCTTCTTCGCAGTCGCCAGCGACTCCGTCAGGACGGGAGCGAACTTCCTGCGCCGCAAAGGGATGTAGAACAGGAGTGTGAGGGCGGTGCAGATACCCGCGAACCCGAGTGGATGCTGATTGACCCAGGCCAGGTAGCGTCCGAAATCCGGAATCAGTCTCCAGTACGTGCCGGCCACCTGATCGTTGCGCACCGTCCACGGGTCGACCGAAGTGTTGTTGTCCCCCTTGGTCTTCCACCCTGCTTGCGCGTCACCGGACACCAACCGGTGGATCAGCCACCCGTTCACGCCCTTGTCCGCCGCGATGTGGAGCACGACCAGGTCGCCCACCGCGTACGCCTGTGCCTTCCGGGCCACCACCAGGTCACCCGTGTGCAGAAGTGGCTCCATGCTGATGCCATCGACGATCACATACGACGCTGGGCCAGCCAACGCAATGGGTGCCAACGTGAAGAACCACGCCCCGAACAGAACAGCCGTCAGGCCGGTCAGCAACCAGGACTTCACGCCCTGATTACTGAACCGGTACCTGATAGATGTCACCGAACGAACCGCTCAGTTGTCCGACGCCAGAATCAGGCGACTGCCGGCGTGACGACGAGGGCCGTACTGACCAGGCGCAGCGACGTCAGGTTCAACGGCGTTGCGGTCCCAGTGCCATCCACCTTCCCCAGAAGAACGTCCACGGTCACGGATGGCGCGCCACCCGCGACGGTGAGCGTGCCGGTGTAAGTGCCGGGGGTGGTTGGCTCGTTGTCCGTGAGAGTCACTGCGAAGGCGTAGGTGACGCCTGTAATCTCCGGGCAGACCAGGCCAGTAACCGTCACCTTGGTGATGCTGCCAGACGACGGATTCGTATACGCGAAAACGGGCGTTCCTATGCACGATGCGGTGGAGACAGTCGAAGTACCGGAGCCAGTCACGGTGATCACCGCGGCCGCCGGGGTGTACGAAATGCCAATCGACGCGCCGGCTGAGGTGAGAGCGAAGATGGAGCCGGCAGCTGCGATTGCGAGAATTCCTTTGCGCATGACTTCCTCCTGTTTCTGTCCCCCTCGCTGGGGGATCTTGCGTGACCCACGTGAGGGGGTGCCGCGGGGGGTGCGGCCTTGCCGTGCCGGACGCGGCGTGCGGCGGGGATCCAGGAGTGGGTCCGAGCTTGCGTCGTGCCTGTCGCGCTGTAGCCCCGAAGGGCGAAGAACCCGAGTTCGGGTCGAGTGGTTCCCATGTGTCGGATCCACCCCCGCCACCGAGGTTCGAGACCTGCTGGGGGTGATCGGTTCGAGACAATCAGCGCCGTCGTGGTGAAGGGCTGCCCAGCGGTGGGGTGACCGGACATTGACAGGTCAACCGCTCATGACTGCTAAGGAATGAGTCCGCACATCCGCGCAGAATCGACGACCGCATCCCGAGTGTGTACGCCAAACATCCGAAAGATCTTGATGTTCTCCTGACGCACCGTCGACTCGCTGAACCCGATTCGCCTCGCGATAGCCGGATTAGACGCCCCAGA
>CAFBPU010000061.1_pt1 | contig 15320 bp, 10 predicted proteins | sample 7269791 | NCBI WGS metagenome assembly CAFBPU01 (sample SAMEA6814154, study PRJEB35770) | freshwater metagenome | biome: Freshwater; feature: Freshwater reservoir; material: water | place: Czech Republic | collected 2017-06-27 | depth 30m m
AAGTTCCTGGGCATGAGCCAGAGCGTCGTGGAGATCCCGGGGCTGCCCGACGGCGTCGAGGTGCGTCGTAGCACCCGTCGTCGCCGCAGCGTCACGGCCTACCGTGAGGCCGGTCGCACGATCGTGGTCGTGCCGCAGCGAATGTCGCGCGCGGAGATCATGCCCTTCGTCGAGGATCTCGTCGCGCGACTCGCCACCCGCGATCGTCGCGCCCATCGAACCGATGACGAACTTCACGCCCGCGCGGCCGAACTGTCCACTCGATTCCTCGAGGGCCGCGCCACTCCGGCTTCCGTCCGCTGGGTCAGCAATCAGCGTCGACGATGGGGTTCGTGCACATCGGCCGACGCCACAATCCGGCTCAGTGATCGCCTCGCGTCGATGCCGGCGCACGTCGTTGACTACGTCTTGCTTCACGAACTCGTGCACCTGCTCGTAGCGGGGCATGGTCCGGACTTCGAGGCCTGGATGCGGCCCTATCCGCGTCTGCTTGAGGCACGGGCATTCCTGGCCGGTGTCGACCACGCCACGGGACACGGTCTGGACGTCGACGGTGGCGACCACGCGGCGCGGGAGCTCGACGATGAGAGCGGTATCGATGTCGGTGATGCCCAAGGCGTCAGTCACGTCGCGAGCGCCCATGAGGTACCCACCAGGCCCGCTGGGCGCGGGCGCCGAACCGAGTTGCACGTCGGTGCCGATCCGCTCTGGTGAGGATGGATCAGGGCGCAGCTGCCGCAACGAGCCGACGAACCGCATCGTCCGTGGCGGCCGGTAGTGCGCCGACCGGCCACCAGCGAAGGTCGAGCGACTCATCGCTGATCACTTCGACGGCGCCAGCAGGTGCCAGCGCGAGGTATTGAACATCGAAATGCCATGCGCCGCCGTGACATCCGACCCGGTGCCTGTCCAGCTGAATCGGCGCTAGTGACATCTCCAGCCCGTCGATTCCGCTCTCCTCGCGAGCCTCGCGGGCCGCGGCAGCGCGCAAGGTGTGATCGCCGGGCTCACAGTGGCCGCCCATCTGGAGCCATAGGTCGAACTTGGGGTGCAGGGTGAGCAACACCTCGGTTCGATCATGTGAGAGCACGAGGGCGCTCCCGGTGAGATGTCCCGGAACACAACTGCGCCACATCGCATCAGGGTTCTCGTCGAGGAACGCGAGATAGTCCACGCGGAGGGACATCTGCTGGGAATCGGCGCCCGGGGGTTCCCACGCTTCGATCACTTTCCGGGCGTCCTTGTGCAGGCTCACGCGCTCGGGCTCACGCGCTCGGGCTCCCGGGCTGGCCGCCACCGGACGGTGCGTCACCGGACGGTGCCTCGGGCAGATCTCCGAGCCCCGAGAGATCCAGGGGTGCCGAGCGTCGAACATAGGCCTCGATCGCCTCGGGACTCTCGAGATCCTCGGCTGAAGCGAGCAGGTCGGGGTGGTCCCAGAGGCCGTCGCGGGCGTCGGTGCCCGAACTGAGCCTCACGGCCTCCCACAGTGCCGCTGCCTCGCGCAGACGACGTGGTCGCAATTCGAGGCCCACGAGCGTGGCGAAGGTGTGCTCTGCTGGACCGCCACTTGCCCGGCGGCGGCGCATCGTCTCGCGCAGTGCGATCGCCGAGGGGAGCCGGCCTGCGGAGGCCTCGGTGACGACGTCGTCGACCCAGCCCTCGACGAGTGCGAGCAGCACCTCAAGACGAGCGAGCGCCGCGACCTGTGCCGGACTGTCGTCGGGCACGAACACCCCTGACGCCATCACCTCGGCCATCCTCGCAGGATCGCTGGGGTCGAGGTCGCGGGCGGCTTCCTCGATGCGCTCGCGATCGACATGGATGCCTGCCGCGTAGGCCTCCACGGCAGCGGTGAGTTGTGAGCGCAACCAGGGCACATGTGCGAAGAGCCGCTGGGCGGCTGCTTCGCGCAGCGCGAGGTAGAGGCGAACCTCGCCGGCATCGATCCCGAGACCGGCGCCGAAAGCCGCGATATTGCGGGGGAGTAGCGCGGCGCGCCCGTCCTCGGTGAGGGGGATGCCGACGTCGGCGGCGCCGAGAACTTCGGCCGCGAGCGCGCCGAGCCCCTGGCCAAGCTGGGAGCCGAACATCATCGCGCCCATCTGGCGGGCCATTCCCAGAAGCGGTCCGGCCATCTGTGCGATCTCGGGGGGCAGTCCCTCGGGAAGCTCGCCACCAGGGAGCATCCCGCTCATCGACTCATTGACCCGCTCGGCCACCGGCTCCACGATGCGCTTCCACGAGGGAAGGGTCGACTCGATCCACTCGCTGCGACTCCAGGCCCCGCCGCCCGAACTCGTGGCGGGGAAGGTCGTGACCGGATCGAGCCACATTGTGGCGAGGTCGAGCGCCTGCTCGACCTCGCGCCGTTCGATCGCTGAGACCGAGGGGTCGCCTTCGGCGGAGACGACCTTGCGTGCTGTATCGCGGGCGAGTTCCCAGTTGACCGACGAGCCGTCGGCACCGCCGGACTGCATCATCTGGCCTAGTTGCTGCAACGCCGCACCGATCTGGGCCATATCGAGGCTACTGGGGTCGAAACCTCCAGCGCCGAAAGGGTTTACGGGGCCCGTGCCACCTGAGCCGTCGTCGTCGCCATCGCCTGGACCGAATCCGAAGGGCATATTGCCACTCATCCGCGCACTCCCTTGTTGCCATGCTGGGGCAGGATGGTCCCCATGCGCACGGTCATGACCTCAACGGTAGCCAGGGTCTGGCGCGCATGACCACCGTGGATGGGTCAGGCGGTACGCCTGCGGCGAACGGGCGTGCTTCTCGCCGCAAGGTGACAGGGATGCCTAACACCCCTGAGGTGACGACCTCAGGGGGTGAATCCCCGCCCGAGGGCGAGGATGTCCTCACACCTCGTCCGCGCACTGGCCGTAGGTCTGGGCTCACGGTGGCAGTTACCGGCGCGGCCGGACTCGTCGGCGTTGCGCTCATGCGTCGCCTCCTCGACAACGCCGACGTCGGCAAGATCGTGGCCATCGATATCCGCCGAGGGGATGTCGAGGGAGTCACCTGGCGCATCGGCGACGTCCGCGACCCTGTTCTCGCGCAGCGACTCGCGGGCGTTGATGCCGTGGTGCACCTCGCTCTCGACCATTCGCTCGAAAGTCCCGCCGCCGAGCGCACCGCGTTGAACGTGCGCGGCACTCAGACTGTGGTCACGGCTGCCGCAGCCGCCGGCGTGTCGAGGATGATCGTGGTCACTGGTGCGGCCGTATATGGCGCACTTGCTGAGAACCCCACCCCGCTCGCTGAGGACGCGCCGCTGAGAGCGCCCTCGGAGGGAATCCTGGCCGATCTTCTCGAGATCGAGAGTGTCGCCGAAGCGGCGCGACGAGTGCATCCCGGACTCGATGTCACGGTGGTGCGCCCTGCCGCACTCGTGGGTCCGGGTGTCGACACTCTCGTCACCCGACACTTCTCCGCACCTCGGCTGCTGTGCATCAGGGACGCCGCACCGGCGTGGCAGTTCTGCCATGTCGAGGATCTTGCCTCGGCACTTGAGTACGCCGCTCTGGGCAAGGTCAGCGGCATTGTCACCGTGGGCAGTGACGGCTACCTCGAGCAGGCTCGGGTCGAGCAACTCTCGGGTATGAAGCGCGTGGAAGTTCCTGCGGCATTTGCCTTTGCGACGGCGGAGCGCCTCCACCGGCTCGGCGTCACCCCGGCGCCGGCAAGTGAGCTTGCCTATGTCATGCACCCGCTCGTGGTCTCGTCGGCGACGTTGCGCGAGGCGGGATGGGTCGCTGCCTACGACAATGAGGCCAACCTGCGTGTTGTCCTCGACGAGGTCCGAGGTGATCACACGCTGGTGGGTCGTCGCATCGGCAAGCGTGATGCCACGGTCGCGGGTGCCTCGGCGGCCGGTGCCACGGTGGCGGTGCTGGGCGCGGCGGCGTTCGTGCGCGCCGCGCGTAGAGCACGGTCGCGCTGATCTCGCTCGCCGGATCGATCGTAAGGTGGGGCCATGGACATCCTTGGTTGGCTGCTGATTCCGTTGGCAGCAACCGTGCTCGGGCTGCTCTGGGCAGCGTGGCGCAGTCGCGAGCGCAAACCCCTCGATCCTGAGGCCGGGATGGACGAACTCGCCCGATTCGGCGAAGCCATGCGCAGGCCGCTTCCGGGGCTCCCTCGGGATGCGCGTCACGACGATGACGGGGAGTCCGGCCCCTCTGGCGGCCCCGGCCTCGCGCAGTGAGACTGGCACTACGCCGGCGCTTGTGGCTCGGCTCGGCCGTCCTGGTCGGTGGCGCTCTGTTGGCCGTGAGCGCCCTGGTCCAGTTGCCGTTCATAGAGCTGTCACCGGGTCCGACGTACAACACGATCGGCGACATCGCTGGCAAGGCGGTGATCGAGATCTCGGGCACGCCCACGTTCCCGACGTCTGGGCACCTGGACATGACCACGGTCAATGAACGCGGCGGCCCTGACACCGGCATCTACGTGGGCCGGGTGCTCATCGGGTGGGCCGATCCGAGATCACGCATCGTGCCTCGCGAGTCCTTCTTCCCCGACCCGGTGAGCGGGGAGGAGGTCCACGCGGAGAACGTCCGCCAGTTCAACGACAGCGAGTCGAACTCGATGGCCGCGGCGCTGGCCTACCTCGGTCGTCCCGTTCTCAGGATCGTCGTCGTGAGCAGCCTGCTGACCGGATCGCCGTCAGACGGCAAGCTGGAGCCCGGGGACCAGATCCTCGCGATCGGCTCTTCCGCCGTGACGTCAGTTGACGATGTCACCGCCGCCATGTCGGGCGTGACACCGGGCGCGAAGGTTGACGTGCGCGTGGTGCGCGGCGGCGCGGAGTCGATCCAGAGCATCGTCACTGCGGTCTCGCCCCAGGATCCGGCTCGGGCCTTCCTCGGGATCAGCGTCGGGCAGGCCTTGCGCGCACCGTTCCACCTCACGGTGACGTTGGAGGGGGTGGGCGGGCCGAGCGCCGGCACGATGTTCAGCCTCGGGATCATCGACAAGCTCACACCGGGCGAGCTCACCGGTGGCAAGTACGTCGCGGGCACCGGCACCATCACCCCCGACGGCACGGTCGGCGGGATAGGCGGCATCGAGCAGAAGATGCTCGGCGCGCGCGTTGCAGGCGCCACGCTGTTCCTCGCTCCAGCCGAGAACTGCGCCGACGTTCTCGATGCTGACATTCCAGACGGGCTCACAGTGGCACGGATCTCGACCCTGGCGGAGGCTGTAGCCGCCGTTGAGGCCTATGCGGCGGGCAAGGCGGTCACGCCCTGCACGTAGGGGCAGGTGCGCGCGTCCTCAGGTCAGGGTCGCAGCGAGCGCATCGGCCAAGCGCGGCACGAGATCCTCGCCGACGAGGACATCTGCGTCGACGTCGTGCGATCGCAGACGAAGTGCGCAGATCCGTCCACCGTCGCGGGTGACAACGACGGCCATGCGGACGTCCTGGCGCTCGGGATGTGAAGCGGCCGCCGATTCGAGGCCCGCTTGGTCGTCATCGGGCAAGTCGGTCTCCGCGGTGGGTGGGAGCACGAGCCGTTCCAGGACGATCGCGGCGCCGACAACCTCCGGCGGCCACGTCGTGGTCGCGAGCAGGTCGTCGAGCGGCCGATCACCCTGCAACGGCTCCTGCTCGATCGGGGTGAGCGAGTGTGGATCGTGCACGGCATCGCCCAGGGTGGCGGCCAGTCCAGGTTCGAGTGCCAGCAGTTCGGACGTGAGTGCCAGCGCGAAGAATCGCGGATTCTGATCCCATCCGGCTGTGGCGACGTGCTGCTCGATCTCGCGAATGAGCTGCACGAGCCGCATAGCGCGTTGGGCCCGGGCTATCCCGGCAGGGTCGATTGACGGGTCGGTCTCGGGGGCCTCGGGGGGCGGAGCGGGGGAGTCGCTGGTCACGCGGGTGATTGTGCCCGGCTCAACTTGGACGCATGTCGGCGGACCGCACCGTAAGGTGCTGCACGTGACCTTTGACATGTCAGCCGACGGTGGCGGGGTTGGGCCTCGCCCCGCCGCCACTCCGCCCGTCCGCAGCGTCCGCCGCCGCACCCTCGCCATCACCATCGCTGTGGTGGCGGTGCTCGTCTTCGGCTTCATGCTGTTCACGGGCTTCTACACTGACCTGCTTTGGTATCAGTCGGTCGACGCGTCCCATGTGTTCACCACACAGCTCTACACCCGCATCGGGCTGTTGGCCGGGTTCGGCCTGGTGATGGCGCTGATCGTCGGCTTCAACATGTGGTTGGCGTACCGGGTGCGCCCCGTGTTCCGGCTCATGTCTCCCGAGCAGGCAAGCCTTGAGCGCTATCGGATGGTCATCGACCCGCTGCGCCGCCTTGCCTTGTTCGGCGTCCCCGCTCTGCTCGGGCTGCTCGCGGGCGTCAGCGCTACGTCGGAGTGGAAGACCTGGCTGATGTGGCGCAATGCCACATCATTCGGCACGAGCGACCCGGCGTTCGGCATGGACGTCTCGTTCTACGTCTTCACCCTGCCATTCCTGCGCTTCGTCCTCGGATTCCTCTTTGCTGTCGTGGTTCTGGGCTTTATCGCCGCGATCGTCGTCCACTACATCTACGGCGGTATCCGACTCCAGCCATCCGACGACCGCGTCAGCAGGGCGGCCCAGGCGCACCTGTCGGTGCTCGTCGGAATGTTCGTGCTGCTCAAGGCAGTTGCCTACTGGCTCGACCGCTACGAGCTCTCGCTCTCCACCGACGACTTCGTGCCAGGGGTCACCTACAAGGACGTCAACGCGCTGCTCCCCGGCCTCACGATCCTGGTGTTCGTGGCGCTGATCTGCGCGGTGTTGTTCTTCGTCAGCGCGTTCCGTCGGGGCCTCACCGTTGCCGTGACGAGCCTGGTGCTCCTCATCGGCTCGGCCCTCCTCATCGGCACTATCTACCCGGCCTTCGTGCAGTCGGTGCAGGTGAAACCGACAGAGCTGGTGCGTGAGTCGCCCTACATCCAGAACAACATCAATGCCACACGCGCGTCGTACGGCCTCGCGCAGGCACAGGTCGCCCCCTACGCCGCAACCGACACCGCAACAAGTGCGGCCATCAAGTCGAGCCAAGGCACCCTCGAGAACATCCGGCTGCTCGACCCCGCCGTGGTGTCGCCCACCTACAAGGCACTCCAGGCGATCCGCAACTACTACATCTTCCCGGACTCTCTCGACGTCGATCGCTACACCCTCGACGGGAAGCTGCGGGGCACTGTGATCGCTGCTCGCGAGCTCAACCTCGCAGGCATCGGGGACTCTCAGCGCAACTGGGCCAACGACCACGTCGTCTACACCCACGGCTTCGGTGTCGTGGCTGCCTACGACAACACCTCCACCGCGGGCAAGCCCTCGTTCTTCGAGAGCAACCTGCCACCGGCTGGCCTTCTCGACGTCGCGCAGCCACGCATCTACTTCGGGGAGAACTCGCCGCTCTACTCGATCGTGGGCGGTCCGGCTGACGGACCCAAGCGCGAACTCGACTACCCCGATGACTCCACGCAGAACGGCCAGGCGGTCTACACCTACACAGGTGTCGGAGGCATTCCTACGGGGTCGATCTTCAACCGCCTGTTGTTCGCGGCTAAGTACCAGGAACCCAACATCATCTTGTCGGACCTGATCAATCCGGAGTCGCGCATCCTCGAGGTCCGCGACCCTCGCGACCGTGTTGAGAAGGTCGCGCCGTGGCTCCAGATCGACGGAGACCCATACCCGATCATCACCGATGGCAAGGTGCTGTGGGTCGTCGACGGCTACACCACCACTGACGCGTACCCCAACGCCACGCCGACGTCCTTCGGCGGCGCCGCGACCGACACGCTCACGGCCCAGGCTGCGAACGTGGCGGCGCAGGCACCAGACCAGGTCAACTACATCCGCAACTCGGTGAAGGCCACGGTCGATGCCTATGACGGCACCGTCACCCTGTACGAGTGGGACACCAAGGACCCGGTCCTGCAGACGTGGATGAAGGCCTTCCCGGGGACTGTGCAGCCTCGCGCATCGATTCCGACGGGTGTGCTCGACCACGTGCGCTACCCCGAGGACATGTTCAAGGTGCAGCGTCAGATCTTCGCGAAGTACCACGTCACCGACCCCGACGGCTTCTACAGCGGCCAGGACTTCTGGAACGTCCCCAACGACCCGACGAAGCCGACGGCATCCGCGGCGCAGCCGCCGTACTACCTCCAGGTGCAGATGCCCGGCACGACTTCGCCCGCGTTCTCACTCACCACGACCTTCGCGCCCCAGAAGCGGCAGACCCTGGCTGCATTCATGGCCGTCAACTCCGAACCGGGCCCGAACTACGGCAAGATCAGTGTTCTGCAACTGCCCAGCAACACCACGATCCCCGGGCCATCACAGGTGCAGAACAACTTCGAGTCCGATCCCACGGTGTCCTCGCAGCTCTCGCTACTGCGTCGCGGCGGGTCCGATGTACAGCTCGGCAATCTGCTCTCATTGCCGGTCGCGAATGGCGTGCTCTACGTCGAGCCGGTCTACATCCGCGCGACGGGCACCGACGGCTTCCCCTTGCTGCAGAAGGTGTTGGTCAGCTTCGGTGCCAAGGTCGCTTTCCGCGACACCCTCGCCCAGGCGTTGACCGACGTGTTCGGTGCCGCGGGCACGGGGGGCACCACGCCGGGTGGCGGTGGCGGGGATGTCACTCCTACCCCGACGCCATCGCCGAGTGGTGACCTCACCGCGGAGCAGCGACTCGTGGTCGCCATCGCGGCCGCGCAGACCGCCTACGATGACGGCCGAGCGGCCCTCGCGCGCGGTGACTTCGCGGCCTACGGGGCGGCTCAGAACCGGCTCTCTGCGGCTCTCGCCGCCGCTGCGTCGGCGCAGAAGGATCTCGGGTTCGCAACGGCGAGCCCGAGTCCTTCGTCGGAGCCCTCACCCTCGGCCTCGGTGGGGCCGGTCACCTAGCGTCATCCGAGGGCGGGCGCGGCGCTCCCGTGATTTGCTCCGCGGTGAGCGCCCGACGTACAGTGGGCGCACGCGTTGGGGAAACCCGATCGACGCGGGGTGGAGCAGCTCGGTAGCTCGCTGGGCTCATAACCCAGAGGTCGCAGGTTCAAATCCTGCCCCCGCTACTTGAAATCCCCTGTGGGACAAGGCCTCTAGCGATCACTCGCTGGAGGCCTTGATCATTTGCCATCAGTTTGCCATCAGAATTCCTCGGCACGAGCACAGATCACTTGGCACGCCAGGACACTCGCATGTGCCGCTGCGACCGTCGCGGGCATGCCGCTCGCAGGGTTCGGGTTGCACGCCCTTCCACCGCCCTTCCACCGCCCTCCAGCCGCGACTCAGACTGTGACCCGCTTGTCTGACTGCCTCGGGGTGTTCGGTGTGCGGTCACCACCGAACACCGAACGCCCAACACGAGTCGCGCGCCAGGTGCTGCGGCTGACGTAGCGGCCTCCCCGCCGCCTTCACCAGGGACACCGCCCGCCAGGCGGGGGCTGACGCACACGCTCCTGGACCGCCTGCTGCGCGAGGGTGCTCTCGACAGGTTCGGCCACGATCTGCCTGAACTCGGCACTGGCCCATGCTGGGCTCACCGATGAGATCCCCGCCCGCTGGGAGCTCGCCATCCCGCGTGGGACCCACCGTCCGAGCGGGCGTCCCTGGCTGCATACGGTCAGGTCGGGCGCGGTCATTGGCTCCGCTGCGTCCGCCTCGCGATCGAGCTCGGCACTGACCGCGCCTAGGGCGAGCCCCCCACCGGGCAGAGGCAGCCTCATGGCATTGACGAGATGGGCGAGATCGCGACTTGTCGCTGATCGCGAAACCGCCTGCCATCTGCGGTGCGCGAGGACGCAGTCGACGATGGCGAGAGATGTCGGAGAGTGCTTCGGTGCCCACGGAATTCGCCAAGGAGCCGTGCGGAGCGCCGGTGCCCTTCCACCAGCGGGAAGGGTCGCCTAGGCCTTCGGTGGCGGATCCCAGGGAGCCTGACTCAGGCCGAAGACGTGCTCGACGAGCAGGTCGATCATGACGTAGTAATGCTCCGGGTCCATCTGCTCGGGCGACACGTCGTTGACGACGGTGCCCAGTGTGTAGGCCTGGATCAGGACTGAGGCCGCCATCGGGTCGAGGTCAGGGCGCATCCAGCCACGTGTCTGCAGCGTGCCGACTAGTTCGGCCAGGGCGCGAGTGAGTCGGAGCTGCTCCGCCCCGAGCGCCTCCGTCATGCGCGGGTTACCGGCCGTGGCGTTGATGGCCTCGATGCGGTCCATGCGGAGGTGTCGCATTTCCGGAGTGTGCGAGGACCTCGTCACCTGGGACAGGCCGGCGCGCAGTTCCTGCGGGGTCCGTGACTTGTTCACGATCGTGGTGAGTAATCCGACGTTGACGTCGACGAAGCGGGAGAAACGAACCACCTGGGCGGTCTCGACCAACTCACGGAAGTCGGCGAAGAAGTGGTAGAGAGAGGAGACGGAGGCGCCAGCGGCCTTGATCACTGGCTCGATCTGGAGGTTCACGGCAGGCGTGGTGTCGAGCAGGTGGACCGTTGCCGCCACGAGGGCCGCTCGGGTTGGGTGCTCGCCTTTGGCCACCCGCGCACTTTCCCATGGACGGGAATTCCAGGCGAGGCGCCACGCCAGTGACGCGGTGCGGCGAGGCCACGTTCCGCATACGCAGAGTGACACCGGCCTACTTCTGGCCTAGGTCAACGGGCCGAACGCTGGGGATCGTTGACTGTCGCGGTTACCCTGTGTAGTTTGGAGCCGCGCTCCAATGTGGAGTCCAATTCCACTGACTCCACGGGGTCGGCGGCAGGGCTCCGACTGTGGTGCTGGTAGTGCCCACGGGGGGTCCCCAGAACCAAGGAGTCTCGATGGCCATCAGGCCTCTGTTCATGCGTGGTGTGTCTCTCACCGCGTCCGTCGCTCTCTCGCTGACAGGGGTGGCCGCCGTTGCGGTTGTCACCGCGGCGCCAGCGGAAGCTGGAGCGGTCACAGCGCACTTCTGCCCGAAGGCGCCCGGCGTCACTGTGGTCGGGACCGACGCGACCACGGGTTACCCCATTTGCCAGCAGCTGTTCAACGAGTCGGGCACGTTTACCGTTCCCTTCGACGTGAGCGCGGTTGACGTCGTGCTCGCCGGTGGCGGTGGCGGTGGCGGCGGTGGTGGCACGGACGCATTCGGCGCAGTGCTCGCCGGCGGCGGTGGCGCGGGTGGCTCGGTCGCCCTCTACAAGGACCTCGCCGTCACGCCAGGCACCCCGGTCGCCGTCACGGTCGGCGCCGGTGGCGCCAACGGCGTCGGCGGCAGCGCGACGGACATCACGACCTGGACTGGCACGAACGGCAGCGCGGGTGGCGACTCCGCCTTCGGCGCATGGTCGACCCCGGGTGGTGGTGGTGGCACCGCGGCCGGTTCCGATGGCTCGGTCATCACGGTCGGCACCGGCGGCTCCACGGCGGCCGGCTCGAACATCATCGGCAGCAGCGCCGCCCAAGACGGTGGCAACCCTGCGGTCATCCCGTCCTGGGACGTCAACAATTACTTCACTGCGGCCGGCGGCGGCGCAGGCGCGGGTGGAGTGGGTGCGGATGCCACCTACGGTACGTTCGACGGCACCTGGGCAGCATCGTTCGGCGGCGACGGTGGCGCCGGCTTCATCCCCTTCGAGGCGACCACGCTGTTCCCCGACGCGACCTGGGTCAGCATCCTCGACGGGTCCGATGTGGTCGTCGGCGGAGGCTGGGACCCCACGTCCGCTGACCTGACGAACTTCGGATTCGGCCCCGGGGCCGGTGGAGCATCGTCCGGCATCGACACCACGGATCCGGTATCCGTCTGCGGCTCCGGCGTCTACCTCGACGGCACCAGGAACTCCAGTGGGTACGGCAATGGCGGCTCGGTCAACTCCCACGACCTGACGGCTCCTGACTGGGGTCAGTGCGGCACGTGGCAGGACCCGACGTTCGGTGCGGGCGGCGGCGGTGGCGTCGGCTACTCCGCGATCTACGCGATCCGCGGCGGGGCCGACCTGTCCGGCGGTGCCGGCGGCCTGTACGGCGCCGTGGTGGTGCGCTACCTGGCTGGCCCGCTCGCTCCGTGCGTCGAGGGCAGCACGATGACCACGACCGTGACCGAGGGGGTTGCCGAGGTCGTCATCACCGGCAGCTGTGCCTTCACAGCTCCCGCTGGCGTCAGTTCCTATGACATGGTCGTGGTCGGCGGCGGTGGTGGCGGCGGATTCGCCGCCTACGCCGCGGGCGGCGGTGGCGGTGGCGGACAGGTGGCCCTGTGCACTGGACTGACCGGAGCCGCCAACGCCGTTATCGGCACCGGCGGCGAGTCCGGGATGCCGAGCCAGGACGGAACGGCGACCGAGGTCTCCGACGCAGCGTCCGCCACTGTCTGCTCTGGCGCCGGCGGCAAGGCTGGCGTCTGGGGCCTACCCTGGATGAACGGCGAGGAGGTCTCCCCACCTTCATCAGGTGCGGGAGGCGAGACCGGCAACGCCGTTTTCGGCGGTGGCTCGGGCTCGATCTCCTACCTGCTCGACTCCACCCTTCAGGACACGACCACCACTCCGGCCAACTCCCCCGGCTACTACTACTTCTCGGCTGCGGCCGGTGGAGGAGCTGGCGATTCCGCGGCCGGCTCCACCCCGGCGGGTTGTGAGGCTGGATCCGGCCTCGCCGGTGACATGTCGGCCGAACCACTTGTCCTGCCCGTGATCACCGGGCCGACATCGCTCGACTGCGGCTCGAGCGAAGGTGGTGTGGGCACGGAGGTCGGCACGATCACTGGCGCGTCGACATCGGCCTTCGCCGATGACACGCGTGTCCTCGGCGGCGGCGGCGGCGGTGGCAACAACACCGCCGGCCAGACCACCGGCGGCCTCGGCGGTGGAGCCGACGGTGGTTCGAGTGCCGCAGACTCCGGCCCTGGCGGGACGGCGTCGGACTCCACCGGCGGCGGCGGTGGCGGCGGCTACGCCGGCGACGTCATGTTCGGCATGAACTACGGCGAGGAGACGTTAATCATCGGCGAGAACGTCCCGCAGACTGGTGGCAGCGGCGGCAACGGCGCAGTGATCCTGCGATACACGGTCCCGTCGTCCGCGACGCTCTACGTCGTCCCCGACGCCCAGCCCCTGACCTACGGCGGCGGTGCTCCCACTTACGGCTACACGCTGCACACCGGATCTCCGACCGGCCCGGCCGTGACCCCGACGCTGACGACGGCACCGACCTGCACGAGTGACTACGTTGCGTTCTCGCCCACCACCGGCAAGGTTGCGAACTCGCCTCGGACGATCACGTGCAGTGGTGCATCGGATGCCGGGTACACGTTCGACTACACCTCGACCGCGGACCTGTCCATCGCTAAGGCGACCGCTGTCTGCACGGTGACGCCCTACACGGTCACCTACAACGCCATCTCGCACACGGCCTCGGGCTCGTGCACGGGTGTCGGTACCGACGGTGTCCTGACCGGGCTCGTGGTCAGCGGCACGACGCACACCGCAGCCGGCACGTACGCCACGGATCCGTGGGCCTTTACCGACACGACCGGCAACTACTCGAACGACTCGGGCACGGTGTCGGACAAGATCAACGCAGCGACGATGGTGTGCAAGGTGAAGGGGTACACGCTCACCTACGACGGCCTGGCCCACAAGGCCACCGTGGGCTCGGGCGACGAGGGGCACGAGGGCTCGTCGTCCTGCACCGGGCTCGGTGGGGTGTCGGTTCGTGGCGTGACCGTCTCGGGAACCACGCACACCAATGTGGGCTCCTACAGCGACACGGCGATCGTGCATGACCCGAGCGGCAACTATGCCGACGTGTCGATCCCGATCACCGATGTGATCAAACCGCTGTCGACGAACATCGTTTACAACGGCACGCAGTGGATCGCGCTGTCGGGCACCTCGATGACCCCCTCGGTGAGCGGGCTCGGAGCTCGGTGCACCGGCTCGGTGTCCTACAGCCTGGACACCAGCCCGTTCACGGGTCTACCCGGGCCCTACGCGCTGAGCGTGGTCGATGGGAATGTCAGCACGATCGGCTGGCTGCCAGGCGCCTACCTGATCACGGCCGCCTACGCCGGCGATGGGAACTGCGTCGCCTCCTCGGACATCTCCGGTGTCACGGTCGGGGTGTCGACATCCGGTTCGGCCTGGGGTGGCGGCTACGTCAACAGCTCGCCGGGCAAGGCCAACTTCGGGTTCGAGGTTCAGTCCTTCGCCAAGTCGGGGCTGATCCCCGCGTCGGTGAAGGGCCAGTTGGCCTGGGTGATGAAGGGCAACTGGAAGTTCAAGGGCACTTTGACTTCCTACTCGCTCAACACCAGCACCGGTATCGGTACGGCGAGGGGGACGGGCAGCCTGTTCTACTGGTCGAAGACCACCCTCGGTGGCAGTTGGGTCGCGGCGACGACCGGTGTGGCATCGGTGACGATCACGTTTACCGCCACCACCGCGTCGACCAGGACGAAGGCCGCCACGGTCGGCTCGTTCGGGATCGCGTTCACCGGTACGAAGGCGTCTGGTGCGCCCTCGCTGCCCACCTTCGCGAAGGTGAACATCGCAAGTGGGAATATCAAGACGAACTGATAGTCGAACGCATCACGTCGGGTCGGGCACGCACCTGTGCCCGGCCCGACGTGGCATGGGGAGGCTTGTCGTTGTTCTGGGCGCGCATAGTCCGCGTGCTGGTTGCGCCGCGGCCGGCCATCCGCGACTAGGCATGTGGGCGACTTTCAGAGCCGCTCGATGATGGTTGCGTTGGCCATGCCCCCGCCTTCGCACATCGACTGGAGGCCGTAACGCCCGCCGGTGTCCTCCAACGTATGGAGCATCGTGGTCATGATGCGGAGGCCGGATGCGCCGAGTGGGTGGCCTAGAGCGATGGCGCCACCGCGCGGATTGAGGCGTTCGGTCGGGTAGTCGAACTCCGACTGCCATGCCAAGGGAACCGACGCGAACGCCTCATTGATCTCTGCCACGTCCATGTCGTCGATGCTCAGCCCGCCGCGCTGGAGTGCGCGGCGAGATGCAGAGATCGGCCCGGTCAACATCAGGATGGGGTCATCGCCGAGGCGGCATCAGCGAGCTGTGAGGAGTTTCCCGGTGTGATGGACCACGCGATTTCCGGGAAGCGTTCGCTTGCGGCGTCCGTACGAAACACAGTGGGCAGGCGAGTGCCTCCGAGTGCGCGGTTCCCAGAGCTCGCTCGCGGGAACCCCGGCGGCTCGCGACCGTGCGCAGATCCACATGGCCGAAGCGCGGACACCGCAGACAAGGACGGCAAGACTGTCCATGTGGAGGTGGCAGATGGACGCGATTGAGGTGCAGTCCCTA
>CAFBPU010000062.1_pt1 | contig 15315 bp, 12 predicted proteins | sample 7269791 | NCBI WGS metagenome assembly CAFBPU01 (sample SAMEA6814154, study PRJEB35770) | freshwater metagenome | biome: Freshwater; feature: Freshwater reservoir; material: water | place: Czech Republic | collected 2017-06-27 | depth 30m m
GGGCTATGACGACGGGGCGATGATCATCGACGAGCTTCTCGAGCCTCCGTTGGCCCGGCTCGATGCGATGGCCCCCATGGGAGATCCGATCCGGGAGTTGGCATCGGCCACCCGGATCGCGGTAGAGCCCCTCCGGGGGATGGTGCTGCCTCGCCCGTTCGAGCACGGTGACGTGAGCCACCCCAATCTGCTGGTGGCCGAGCACGGCGAACGCCTGAGCGTGGGCATCGTCGACTGGGAGCTCGCGCGCGAGCGCGGGGCGCCTGGCCACGACCTCGCCCAGTTCGAGGCTTTCACGGCCTTCGCGCGCGCAAGTGCCCATGGACGGGCGGCTGAGGGGCGAGCTTTCCAGGAGGCGTTCAGCGCGGGCGGGCGCGGCCGGCGGGCTTTCACCGCCGGGCTCGCGGACAGTGTCCCGTTGGATGCCATCCGGCCGCTGTTCGTGCTGGCGTGGGCCCGCGCAGCGTTGCGACTGTTCGACAGATTGGCCCCTGTGAACGGGTCCGTGCGCGAGGCCGTCATCGGGGGTCCTGGCCCCAACGAAGCGGCTGATGGCCCTCCGTCGGATGAGCGATTGCTCTCCTTGCTGGGCCAAAGCCGCAATGCGGCCTTGTGGCAACTTTCGCTCGCCTTCTGAGCAACTCCGCAGGGTTTTAGCCACCTGCGCCATGTTGCGTGCCACCTTGCCGCATATGTCCGGTGGTGCCGCTGAGCGGACTTTCTTCACCGGTTCGGCCTAAATCATGCGGCCGGATTCCCTTGGCCCTGCTGGATTCTCAAGCCCCCTGTTTAGCGACCCGATGACTTTTGTGGACGCACGCCTCTCCCCCTCGCCCAAGTCGGGCAGATGGGCGCGCGACTCAGGAGCAGATCATGACTTCATATCTCGACAGTTCGAAATCCCACCCGGTCGCTGGTTCGGGACGGCCCGCATTCGCGGCCCCGCGTCGGATCCTCACCACAGGTGGGGTCGCCGCAGCACTCCTACTCGGTGGCATAGGGGCGTTTGGCATGCCGGCCACTAGCCAGGCTGCCGTCACGTCGGTGCACATGGACGCCGCCGGCGTAGGACTCACTGCTGCCGATGGCACCGCATGGTCCGCTGACTCCGGGTTCACCGGGGGACGTAACGGCACCGTCCCGACTGCGACAGTCTCGGGTGCCCTGGGCAACACGATGCTGCGAACCAACAAGGTGGGGATGACCGCCTGGTCCGCGGCGGTACCCAACGGCACCTACAAGGTGACCCTGGCCATGAACGAGTACTACTGGACTGCAGCGGGCAAGCGAGTCTTCTCCGCCACCGCGGAAGGCACTCCGATCTTCACGAACCTCGACGTCTTCGCCAGCGCTGGTGCGCGAGTGGAACTCGACAAGTCGCTCACCGTCGCGGTCACTGACGGACGCATCGACATCGGTTTCAGCGCCAAGACTGACCTTGCGATGGTCTCGGCGATTTCGGTTGCCGGCGTCTCGGTCACGCCAACGCCAACGCCAACGCCGACCCCCACGCCAACCACGCCGACGCCCACGCCGACCACCACGGCTCCGGCCGCAGGCTCGCTGTCCTGGTCGCCACCGTCAGGCTGGAAGAGCTACACCAAGCTGACGGTCCCCGCCGGAGGTGGCACGGTCAGCATGAATAACAGCACCGACTACCTTTTGGTCGCACCGACCAGGATCACCGGCGCGGTAACCCTTTCTGGCGGGCGCAACATCGTCTGGATCGGTGGAGAGATCGGTGGTCGGACCAGCGTCCCGTCGGGTTCGTACGACAGCCCCAACAGAGGGATCCGGGTCTCTGACGGTGCCGACGTCCGCACGGTCTACATCGAGGGCATCCACTTCCTTGCCGGAACCTATCTCTCGGATGCGATCCAGTTCGCCATCCGCAGCAACAACGGCGTCACCGCCGTATTGCAGAACATCAGGGTCGACGCAACGAACTACGGCACCAAGGCAACAGTCCACGCCGACGTCATCCAGTGCTGGGGCGGACCGCGCACGCTGCTCATCGACGGGCTGACCGCGAAGCACGCGACCTACCAGGGCTTCTACCTCGACGCCGGTGACGGACGCACCCTCCCGAGCGGTGCTGGTCAGGCATGGGTGTCCCGCCGAGTGAACATCAGCGGCGACCCGCTGACCGGAGGAACGAAGTACCTGCTCGCCGACCGCCAGCCGGGCTTCACCCACATGGTCAGTGACCGCGTCTACATCACCGGCGCCGGATACAGCTCGACCGACTCGTTCGGGTCGTGGCCGAGTGCCGGACTCACCCAGAACGCAACACCTCCGGGTGGGGACTGGGTGCCCGCGAGCCTCTGGGCCGGGACGGTGTACACCTCACCGGGCTACGTCGCCTGATCAATCAGCACGACAGTCAGGGCCTCCGGTCGCTTCGGTGACCGGAGGCCCTGGCTGCTGTTGGCCGCGCATGCGCGAGAGCGCTGGACCAATTGCTGCAGAGTCGGTCCAATCTCCCGAATCTCCCTCGCCCACATGGCGGTTCGCCTAAAGTCGGAGGCTCACAGTTCGTCGGATTTCGTCGACCTGAGCCCGGGGGGGTGGGTGTGCGCGGGATGACTCTGGGTGAGCGCACCGACCCCGACATATCACCGCAATCAGGGTCGCGTCGTATCCGCTGGGTCGGTGTGGCCGCCGTGATTGTGGTGGCGGCTCTCGCTGTTGGTGGGATCGTGCTTTCTCGCCCCCGCCCGTCGCAGCCGCTTGTGGCACCGACGACCGCCAGGTCCGTTCCGACGACAGCACCGGCTCCAGTCGCCGAGCGGCTCACGTGGGCGCCACCTCGGCTCGCGACGCCGATCACATTGGCGATCGGTCCCGACATTCACGAGCTCCGCCTCGAAGCTGGTCAGGACTACCTTCTCGTCCTTCCTCGGAACCCGTTGTTGCTCGCGGGTGAGCTCGTCATCAATGGCGGACGCAATGTGGTTCTCATCGGTGGCGAGATCGTCGTCCCGTCGATTGCCGATGCTCCCGATCCGCACGACCGCCGGGGGCTCCTACTGAAGGGCCAGACCGGCACAGTCCACATCGAGGGACTGCGCATTTCCGGGGCAGGACTCTCCGAGGGGATCGATATCGACCAGCGCGACGGTGCCGTCGTCCAGCTCGAGAACATCGCCATCGCCACCGTGCACGGAAGTCGTGCCACCAACCACGCCGACGTGGTCCAAGTGTGGGCAGGCCCTGCTCAGTTGCTGATCGACGGGCTCACCGGCACCACGGAGTACCAGGGGCTGTTCCTGCTTCCTGATCAGTTCTTGAGCAAACCACCGGAGTCCTACGACTTGCGGCGCATTGTGATCACGTCGGCTCAGTCAGGCCCCACCGGAGGCGCTGGCTATCTGCTTTGGACCACGGACAGCACGCCCTGGCTCAGTGTGTCCGACGTAGTGCTCGTCGACCCTCGCACGGATCTGCGGGGGATGGTGCGTCCGTTCAGCGCTTGGGAGCAGGGCGTTCGGCTGCAGAGCGATTCCGTGGGTGTGCGTCTACCTCGGGGCACCCCAGGGGTGTCCTACTCCTCGCCCGGCTATGTCACACAGGGGGAAATGTGACCACGCTCTTGGTCTGCTCCGCAGGCGGACACCTTCAGCAGATGTGGGCGCTCCACTCCCGGTTCGGGCTCGTCGATGATCCAGTGTGGGTCACCTTCGACACCCCGCAGGCTCGTTCCTTGCTCGCGGGCCAGGATGTCGTTTACACCCCCTATGTCGCTCCTCGCGATATTCCCAACAGTGTCAGGGTCGCTCGGATCGCCACGGCCCTCATCCGTGAACGTGACATCGATCGAGTGATCTCCACGGGCGCCAGCGTCGCGGTGTCGGTCATGGTGCCGGCCCGTGCTCGCGGAATCACCTGTCACTACATCGAGAGTGCCGCGCGATCGGATGGGCCGTCGCTGAGCGGACGCATGGTCTCGAGGTTGCCGGGTGTGAATCTCTACACGCAGTACCCGGCATGGACGGGGGGTCGCTGGCACTACGCGGGCAGCGTCTTCGATGGCTACCGGGCCGGACCTGCGATCGCCGGGGCGCCATATACGCCAGGAAGTGTCGTCGTCACGCTCGGCACCATCGCGCCCCACGGATTCCGCCGCGCAGTCGAGCGGTTGCTGCTGACCTTGCCGAACGACGCGGATGTGTTCTGGCAGACAGGTGTTACCGACGTGTCCGGCCTCGGGATCGACGCGAACATCAACGTTCCCTCCCATGAGTTGGCCGCCCGGATCGCCGAGGCCGATCTCGTCGTGGCGCACTCAGGCACTGGTTCGGCACTTACCGCGATGGACGCCGGCAAGTGTGCGGTGCTCCTGCCGCGCCTAGCCGCGCATGGCGAGCACATTGATGACCACCAACTCCAGATCGCGGGCGAACTCGACCGCCGTGGCCTTGCGATCCGTTGTGCCGTGGACGATCTCGAGCCGTCAGTATTCGCCGCGGCCATGTCGAGCAGCGTGATAGCCGGCGTGGCGGCGCCCTCATTTGGGCTCCTTCGGGACGAGCTGTGATGGGTAGGACGACCGTCTCGTTCCTTGCATGGGCGCCCACCGCAGGTCGAGCCCGTGATCTCGCCGGCGACCTCGGTGGCGTGGCCCGCACGATCTACCCAGCCCGATTGGCCGCCCGGCGCGCGACCCCGTTGCGGTACGTGGTCAGTGCCCTTGCCACCGTCGCCCACCTCGTGACGCGACGTCCCAGAGCCGTGGTGGTGCAGAATCCGCCGATCTATCCGGCCCTGTTGTGCTTGGCCTACGCGCGCATGACGGGGTCTGGGTTCGTCCTCGACAATCACCCCGCGGCGTTCGGCGCGAAGGACAACGCGCAGGCCAGGCGCATGCTGGGGATCACTCGATTCCTTGCCGCGCAAGCCAACGGTGTACTCGTCACCACCGAGAGCTGGGCCGAGGTCGTGCGCGGTTGGGGTGGACGACCTCTCGTGCTCCATGAGGCGCCGCCTCGTTGGCAGGTATCGCCGGTGAGGGCCCTGCAAGGTCGTCGTCCGCGCGTGTTGTTCGCCTGCGTCTACGCGAGCGATGAGCCCGTTGCCGCTGTGATCGAGGCCGGGCGCTTGCTGCCTGGCATCGACATTACGATCACAGGAGATCCGCGCAAGGCCCCGGCGTCACTATTGGACGATCTCCCGAGCAACGTCCACATCTCGGGCTGGCTCGATCAGCAGGCCTACGCAGCAGAGGTGGACGCGTGCGACGTGCTGCTCGCACTCACCACCGAACCCACCTCGGTGATGAGAGCCGCGTACGAGGCCGGATACGCCGGACGAGTGCTGGTCATGAGCGACACCCGCGCGATGCGCCCGCTCTTTCCCGAGGCAGTGGTGACCGACCTCGACCCTGAATCGCTAGCGGAGTCCCTCACACGTGCGCTGGAGGATTTCGACCGACTTGTCTCGACTCTTCCGCACATTCGAGACCGCCAACATTCTCGATGGGCAGACCAGCGCACCGGGTTACTGCAAATCTTGGGGTTGGCCGCCGAGGTCCCTGAACTCGTTGACGACTGCCACTCCGAGGAAGTCATGAACGTGCTACATGTCGACGGCCCTCGGGTCGTTCGAGCCCCAACCAAAGGTGGCCTGTGATGAATCTCCATGAGGATCCCGCGCCGGGATTTCCGAACGATCACGTTCGCCCGTGGTCCTCGCGCCGGCACCACATCGCCAGGGTTGCTCGGCGTCGCTGGTGGGTTGTCGTCCTGTGCCTAGTGCTCGGCGCTCTTGTCGCCGCCGGTGTCTCCTATCGGACCCCTGCGCTCTATCAGGCCGAGTCGGTCGTCGTTGCCCCCGCGATCCCAGCCGGGGGAGTTCCGCCGGGCCTTCCCGATGCCGCTGTGAAGCTTGCGACAACTTACGCATCCCTTATTCCGCTGGACGACGGAGTGATCGCCGAGGCTGCGGCGAAGGCCTCGATCACGACCGTGGCATTGCGACGTAGCCTCACGGTGACGAACGACCCCGGAACCGCGCTCATCAGGATCATGGTGCAGGCATCCACGCCCAAACTTGCGGTCGATTCCTCTGCCGCCGTGGCCACGGTCATCACCAAGCCGAACCCACCGGGTCAGGTGGCCAACGGCAGCTTGAAGGAAGTCACCATCTCAAGTTCCGCGACCGTCGTGACCGAGAGCGGTAACTCGTCCGTCGGGATCGGCGCTCTGCTGGGACTTCTGCTCGGCTTGGTGATCGTCGCGGCGATCGAGAGATCGGACCGACGGGTCGACGTCCCCGACGATCTTGTCGCGGTGACGGGGCCAGGCGTCTCGTCCTGGGCCCGCATCACCCCGGAGGAGGCCCGTGCTCTAGCGCACCGCTGGGAGACGCTGTCGGGATCACCGGAGCCGGTCGTCGCATTCGTGGGAACGGGATCGCTGACCCAGTTCGACGTGGAGGGCTTGCTCGCCGATCTCGCGGACAAGGCCGACGGGTTGGTCGCTGGTCCGCACGCGCTGTCGGCGGCTCGACATGACCTTGAAGGTGCGCTCCTGGTGGAGGGGAAGGTGGCGCGCTTGCTCGCCACCGGCCGTCCCGGCCATGACGAGGGTGCAGAACTCGTCGCCCAGACCTGTGATCTCGTGGTCCTCGTCGTCGCCGAAGGAGGCCGTGTCAAGGACGCCGTGGCAGCGCGTGATCGGCTGGCTCAGTTCGGGGTCTACCCCTCATGGGGCCTTCTCGTGCCGCGCAAGCTGGGGCATCACAGCCGCGCCTCACGCGTCCCCATCGAGGCCTGAGTCCGCACCATGACTGCGGTCGCCTTGCGCCCCGTCGCCGTTTCCCAGCCGCCGGATCGGTCGCATCGCATGGACAGGTCACCTTTGCGCCTGGGTCTCGTTGTCCCTCTGCCCCTCTGGCTGCTCGTGGGCGCTGGTGTGCTCGCCGTCGTGGTCGTCGCGGGGATTGGCGCACTCAGTCCCCTGCTCGGAGTCCTCGCCCTCGTCGGAGTGGCTGTCGGTCTCTGGCTCGCGCAGCGGCCGGTGCTGCTCGCGTTGGTCGCTGTCATCGTGGTCCCGGTGTCCTCGGGTCTGCGGCGAGGTCTTCCGTTGCCGGGGTTGAGGCTTTCGGAGGTCCTCACCGTGTTCTCGGCGGTGGTGGTCCTCGGGCTTGCCGCCCGGATTCTCCCGGGACCGCGTTGGCGCCTCTGGGACGTGGCAGCCCTGACGTACTGCGGGGGAGCGTTTGCCTTCGGGCTGCTCGACGCCGCACTGCAGCAGGTTCCGATAACCAGCGACGACGTGCAGACCATGCTCGGGCCCATGCAGTTCTTCCTGCTCTACCGCATGGTCGCAGCCGCGTTCGCGACCGCCGAACTGCGCACCATCGCGATGCGAATGCTCCTGCTGTTCAGCATTCCCGTGAGTGCGCTTGCGGCCCTGCAAGAGGTCGGGCCGCCGATCTTCCAGCACGTCGCGCTGTCTATCACTGGCACCACTGTTTTCGACACGCCGGGATGGGATCCGGTGAGACGGGCCACCAGCGTCTTCCCGATCTGGCACGCGCTTGCCGGCTACCTCATTGTCGTCGCACTGCTCGCGATCGCGCTGCTCCTGCGTGGAAGAGGTGAGGTCCTGTCGAGCTTCTGGCTCCTGGTCGTCCTCGGCGGGGCCGTGGTTGGGCTGGTGTTCTCCCTGACGGCGACCCCGGTGATCGGCCTTCTCGTGGGGGTGCTGTTCATCGGCCGACTCCTTCGACGACTCGGTCTGGTCATTACCTGGCTCCTCGTGGGCACCCTCATCTCACTGGCGGCCTTCTTCCCGCTTGTCAGCGAGCGCATCGCCGCACAGTCGACCGCGACGCCCGCAACCCCCACGGCGGGCACCTCGCTCCTGCCCCAGACGATTCAGTACCGGCTCGATGTGTGGGCCCAGCAGTACCTTCCGGCTCTGCGCGGCAACTGGGTGAACGGCTTCGGACCGGCCGACCCTCCTGGTATCGCGTGGACCCACACCGAGTCGGGATACCTCACTCTCGTGCTCCGTGGCGGGCTCGGATACGTCGCGATCGGATGCCTGCTTGTCTATCTGTCGTGGCGTTCGGGCAAGCGCTTGATGTCACTCTCGCGTCTACCTTCTGAGGTTGCGCTCGCTGCGACGGTGATGGCGCTGGCCGCAGTCCTCCTACTGGTGAATCTGACCTTCCCGTATCTCACCGCCAGCGGTATGCCGCAGCCGATGTGGGTCCTGTGGGGGCTCGTGGTGGCAGCACTCGGGGAGGTCGAGAGCAAATATGAGCGAGAACGTCTTGCGCCCCGGCGCGGACCGGCTGCCACTCTGGTGTCGCGGCCGTGAGACGGTGCGCGCTCGTCGCTACCTCGGTAGGTCTGTCACTTGTCGGCGCTCTCAGCGCTGGCTGCGCGGCGCCGCGCTCGGTCTATGTTGGAGTTCCGTCGTTCGACTCCTCAACTCGGAGCAAGGCGCCGACCGGTGCTGCCGATTCAGGCGCGCTCGCCCCCGCGATCCCAGGTCGGCCGGGTGTGGGGCAAGACGTCAGCATGGTCAGCGGCGGGGTCACGCGCAGTTATCGACTCCACCTGCCTTTGGCCAGCCCAGCAGGTAGCCGACCCCTGGTGATCGCGTTCCACAGCGGCGGGTCGTCGGCCAGGGGACTCACCGATGACTCCGGGCTCGACGCGTCAGCCGATCGCAACGGAGTTGTCGTCGCCTACCCCGAGGGAATCGCGGGTCGCTGGAATACCGGACTGCCCAGTGACATCGACAAGACCGGAGGCGTCGATGACGTCGCCTTCATCGACGACCTGATCACCTCCGTGTCCCGTGCCGCGAAGATCGACATCATGCGGGTAACCGTGGCGGGGATCGGTGATGGCGCCTCTATGGCGCTGCGATATGCGAGTCTTCACCCTTCGGTCCTCGGGGTGGTGGCATTCGAAGGTGGGCTGGTAGCAGGCGCGGACCCGACCACACTGAGAGCGGCGGAGAACGTCGTGTTGGTCAGGGGTGACTCTGACCCCTCACTGCCCTGGACGGGGATCCCAGCGGGCTCGGCAAGTGGGCCGCAGTTGGGCATCAGCGCAACGCTGTCCGCCTTTCTCGAGGTCGATGGACTCACGGGAACGAAGCCGATCGTCAACGAGGTCATGCCCGATCGTGACCCGAGCGACGCAACGACAGTGGTGCACAGGGTGTGGGGCCCAGGCCATGGCGGTACCACGGTGACGCTCTACGTCCTCAAGGGCGGCGGAGGTCCGTGGCCTGGGGGACTGGGCGATCCGAAGGTGACGCCCACACTGGGCGGGGTCACGCGAGATCTCAGTGGTGCCAGCGTGATCATTCGCTTCGCTCTTGATACGAAACGACCCGCTTAGGACATCTTTCAGCTGCCCGAAGTCGCCTTACGGCGTGTGAAATACCACGATCATCGATGGTCCGTCACGTCTTTGGTGGAACCGCCCGTTCGTGTGGCGTGGTTGCTCAGGTCTCTCGTACCGTTCACTTCACGGGCTCATCACGACCGACCAGCTCCGCTCGCGAGAGTGACGAAAAGGTTGGGAATCTCGAGGTCGACCAAGACATGACGCGCGACGACATGGCGACATGGGCTCCATGGATCTGTCAGCACACCGGGGGGTGTCAGTCGTGGATTTCTTGCATTCAGGACCTGCTTCGATCACTAAAGTTGATCTTGTGGCCCGCTACGGGCGGAGTGCCCCGATGGGGGCCCACAAGACGGCGTCCATGCCTGGGCTCGACAAGCTCAGACCAGTGGACGCACTGGTGCCGGCGTCTGTGCCGGTGCCCGCGCCTGCGCCTGCATCTCGGTTGACCCCGGAGAGGGCGACGTTGAGCTTGCGTCGGTCGCAGCGGCTCGATCGCTACGTGCGCTGGCTCGTCATCGACGACGCCTCCGTCGCGTGTTTCGCCGCACTCGCGGTTCTCTTCGTGCACTTCGGAATCTTTGCTGATGAGGGCACCTCCGGGCTCTATGTACCGTTGGCACTGCTGTTCCCGGTTGCTTGGGTGGCGGTACTGGCCCTCGGCCGCTCCTACGAGCGTCGATTCATTTCGGAGGGAACCGGGGAGTTCCGCCGCGTTATCGAATCCGCGGTGCGGTTCCTCGCGTTCATCGCCATCGTCAGCTACATCCTCGATTTGGGTTTCGCGCGAGGATTCGCGATCGTCGCACTTCCCCTCGCCACAGTGGGAAGTCTCGTAGTGCGCTCTGTAGGCCATCGCATCCTGCAGAAGGCTCGAGCCCGCGGGCGGGCGAGCCGGCGCGTGATCTTGATCGGCACCGAACGCGCGACCGCGGAGTTCGTCCGCCGCCTTCGCAGTCGCAAGGACCACCCCTTCGAGGTCGTCGGGCTGCTGGTGGACAACGCCCGTGGACGCACCGTTGAGGGCATTCCGGTGGTGGGCGACTCCACACAAGCCGCGGATGCCGTCGTTGGGTCAGATGCCGACACGGTCGCGGTCGCGGCGTGGTCGACCCTCTCCCAGAACGATTTACGTCGCCTCTCGTGGGACTTCGAGGACAGCGACGTCGAGGTACTTGTCGCGTCGAACCTGACGGACGTCTCCGGGCCCCGAATCTCCATCCAGCCCATGGCTGGCCTTCCGCTGCTGCACGTCGAGAAGCCCGAGTTCACCGGCTTGCGACGCATCGCCAAGGGAGCGTTCGACCGTGGCGTCGCACTGGCCGCGCTGGTTCTCCTCTCGCCAGTTCTGCTGGCGTTGGCGATCGCCATTCGGCTCGACTCCAAGGGCCCAGCGTTCTTCCTCCAGAAGCGCGTGTGTCGTGGGGGCAAGTACTTCACGATGGTCAAGCTCCGGTCGATGTCGGTCGATGCGGAGGAGCAACTCAGCGACATCGCAGTGGACAACGTGCACGATTCCGGACCGCTCTTCAAGATCCACGACGATCCGCGTGTCACTCGAGTTGGATCATTCTTGCGACGGTTCTCCGTCGATGAGCTTCCCCAACTGTGGAACGTCGCCCGAGGTCAGATGTCACTGGTGGGGCCTCGCCCGCCACTGCCGAGCGAGGTGGAGCAGTACGAGCACGACGTCCAACGTCGATTGCTCGTCAAGCCTGGGCTCACGGGCCTCTGGCAGGTCAGCGGCAGATCGGACCTGAGTTGGGAGGAGTCCGTGCGCCTTGATCTCTACTACGTCGAGAACTGGAGCCCGTTGCTCGACATCGTCATCATCGCCCGGACCTTCCATGCTGTGGTCGCCCGGCGCGGGGCGTACTGAGCGCCCCGCGACCCTTGGACTTGTGTGATGGGCAAGGACTCCACCCCCACCCTCGAGTCACAGTTGTGCTTCGCTCTTTACGCCGCGAGCCGTGCTGTGGCTCGCAACTATGGTCCGATTCTGGATCCACTGGGCATCACCTATCCGCAGTACCTGACGATGCTTGCCCTGTGGGAATCGCCCGACGCGGTCACGGTGTCGGCGCTCGGCCAGCGCCTTCGACTCGACAGCGGTACCTTGACGCCCTTGCTCAAGCGGCTTGAGGCGGCGGGCCTGGTCACCCGTGACCGTGACGATGGCGACCAGAGGCGTGTCTTCATCCGAGTCACCGACGCGGGGCTTGCTCTTAGGGTTGAGGCCCGGAACGTGCAGCACCAGATCCTCGAACGCTATGCCACGAATGTCGACACCCTCGCCACGATCAAGGACCAGCTCCTGAGCATCGTTGAACTCATGGATCAAACCCAGGCCGCTAGCACCCATTGATGACAGGTCATGGGCCTACGGTCATGGCATGACCTTGGCGCAACCCGCGAACGTACGCCCTAGCGAGGCCGCACTCCGCGAGGCGGCCCTCACCGTCATTGAGGCCCTCGCGGGGCCGGGTGCCACAGTCCGGGACGATCAGTTCGAGGCTGCGCGAGCCCTGGTGGTCGAGGGCCGGCGGGCACTGGTGGTGCAGGCCACCGGCTGGGGAAAGAGTGCGGTCTACTGGATCGCGGCTCGCGCTGTGCGCGACTCCGGAAGTGGTCCGGTGCTGGTGGTCTCCCCGTTGCTCTCGCTCATGCGCGACCAAGTAGCGGCCGCGTCGCGCGCGGGGCTCGTCGCCGTCACCCTCAATTCCTCGAATGTCGATGACTGGTCGGCGTTCGAGAAGGCACTGCTCGACGACACGATCGACGTTGTTCTCGTGTCTCCCGAACGCCTGGCGAATCCACGCTTTGCCACCGCCGTCCTCGACCCGCTCCTCCCACGGCTGGGCCTGCTCGTCATCGACGAGGCACACTGCATTTCCTCCTGGGGTCATGACTTCCGGCCTGACTACCAACGGATCGCGCGCCTGTTGCTGGCCAACCCCTCGTGGCCCGTCCTGGCCACCACGGCCACCGCGAACGCCCGGGTCACCGCGGATGTCGCTGCTCAACTTGGCCCCGACACCTTCGTCCAACGCGGTCAGCTCGCGCGCACCTCGCTGCACCTGTCCGTGGTGCCCGGGCTCGAGCCGATCGAGCGGTACGCCTGGGTCGATGACGCACTTCGCGTGCTTTCCGGTTCTGGAATCGTCTACGTCCTCACGGTGGCCGAGGCCACGCGCCTGAATGCTTTCCTTCTTTCGCGCGGGCACGTCACGGCGGAGTACACCGGTCAGCTCGAGGCCGACGACCGGGTACGGGTCGAAGCCGCCTTGCGGGCCAACGAGGTCAAGGCGGTCGTGGCGACCTCCGCCTTGGGTATGGGCTACGACAAGCCGGATCTCGCCTTCTGTCTCCACGTCGGATCTCCACCATCACCGGTCGACTACTACCAGCAGGTGGGTCGCGCGGGTAGGGCACTCGACTCGGCCGTCGTGGCTTTACTCCCGAGCAGTGGCGACGAGCGGCTCTGGGAGTGGTTTGCCACCTCCAATGTTCCCAATCCCCTTGAGGCGCAAGCGGTTCTCGACGAACTCGAGCGGGTGGCACGCCCCGTCACCGTGCCCGCGCTGGAGTCCGCCACCGGTGTGCGCCGGTCGCGCATCGAGTTACTGGTGAAGGTCCTCGCTGTCGAGGGTGCGGTCGAGCGCAGCGTCGAGGGTTGGGCCAGCACCGGCCAGCACTGGGAGTACGACGCCCCGCGTTACGCCGAGCTCGTCGCGGCCCGCCGCAGCGAGGCAGCGCTCATGCGGTCCTACGCCACGAGTCGAGCGTGCCTCGAGACGCTGCTGCGTCGCAGTCTCGATGACGAGGTTGCGATCGACGCCCGGTGCGGGCGTTGCTCGGTATGCGTCGGTGCCCTGCCCGCCGGGTTGGAACTCACCCCACAAGCCGAGACGGTCGAGGCTGCCTCGGTCTTCCTGCGAAGCCAGGACGTGCAGATCGAACCGCGCAAGCTCTGGGCCGCTGGGCTTGTCGGGTTCTCGGGTCGTATTTCGGGCGCAATGGCAGTCGAACAGGGAAGGGCGCTGGCCTTCGCGGACGACCCCGCGTGGGCGAAGATCACCGAACTTCTCGCCGACTCCGCACCTGATCAGCAGGTGCCCGAGTGGGTGGTGGAGGCCAGCGTCGCCGTGCTGGCGCGCTGGGCCCGCACCTGGGGTCGGCGTCCTGGGGTGGTCGTCCCCGTGCCGTCGTCGACTCGTCCACAGCTGGTCGCGTCCCTGGCCTCTCGGCTCGCGGAAGTGGGTCAACTTGCCCTGGTGGACGCGCTTGACATCGTCGGTGCGCGCAGCGGCGGAGATCCCTCGGCGGCTGCACGGGCGCGCGAGGTGGAATCACGGATCGCGCTTCGTCCGGGTGCAGCCCAGTCGCTCACGGGGGCGGTCGTACTCCTCGTCGACGACACCCTGCGCACTGGATGGACGCTCACCCTCAGCGGGGCACTGCTGCGCCGCGCTGGTGCGGCGGCGGTGCATCCGTTCGTGCTGCATCAGCGCCCGTGATCGCCTGGATCGATTGTCAGCCCGTGATCTGCGCTGCTGACGCCACCAGCATGAGGACGGCGCACACGGCCAGGGCTTGCACGAAACCGAACATCGCCCTGCCATGGCCGAGACGGGCGACCGCAATCGCACCGACGACCGCCACGGAGACGACCACCGCGGCGATCGGCCCGGTTGTGCCCAGGTGCACGGCGAGAAGTGTCACGGCCGAGACGATGCAGAGCAGCGTCATCCACGTCGTTGCCCGTCGTCCCAATGCGGCGGCCACGCCACCGGCGGACACGGCGAGGTCGCTGTCGATGTCGGGCATGGCGTTCGCCAGATGCGCGCCCACCCCCATCAGGGCCCACGTCACGGTCACCCATAGCGCCGCCGGTGCCGCCGGGGTGAGCCCGTAGGTGATGAACGTCGGGACGAGACCGAACGAGACCGCGAACGGTAGCGCCGACCACATGGTGGTCTTGAGCGCGAGGTTGTAGGCCCACGCCGAGAGCACCGCAAGGACGTGCGCCGACCCACCGATGAGACCCCCGGCCACATACGACAGAGCCATGGACGCTGCTAGGGCGACGAACGCCGAGCGCCACAGAAGCGAGGCGGTGATGTCGCCGCGCACCGTCGGCTTGGTGGATCTGCCGGAGCGGAGATCGCGGTCGACGTCGCGCGCATCGTTCGACCACCCCACCGAGAGCTGTCCGGCGAGCACCGACCCGGCCACGAGCACGACACCGACCCGATCGCGTCCCGCGCCAACGGCGACAGCTGTGATCACGAAGGTGACGGTGGCGGTGGGCCCGGGGTGGCAGGCATCGACATACGCGCGGAGTCGTTCGGCAATGTGGACCTTCATCAGCGGCAGTCTGGCACCCCCGGGGGTGCAGGCCGGATCGTGAGCCCCAGTTCCGTGAGGCGGTTATGACCTGGTGTGAGTGTGCGGGGGTGGCAAAGTCGTCGCTCTCGGTCACCAAATCGACCAGGTATCACGCCTTGTGATCATGTTTGGATCATTTGGCTCAAGAATCGTCACTGACCTGCCATTTCGGTGGGTAACGCGCCTGGCTGCTCGTATTCTGTGCGTCATGAACAGAACTGCGAAGAGACGCGCACTTGCGATCTTCGTGACGGCGGTGGCCCTCACGGGGCTCGCGGTTCCGGCCTATGCGGTGCAGAAGCTCGGAGCGATCGGGAGTGTGACGGCCGGCGTGCCCGTCCTCTCCCCGACCAAGGCGCCGTGTACTACGGCTCTGCCCTGTCTGTCGGCATCAGCGACGTTTATGCCCACGGGCACCGCCAACACCGTCTACATCACCATCTCTCTCTATCGCACGGCCAACAAGAGCGGCACCACGATCGGATCCACCGACGTGTTGCTGGCGACCTGGACGAGTGCGGGACAGGTGATCGCCAAGGGCTCCACGAAGGTGA
>CAFBPU010000063.1_pt1 | contig 14585 bp, 12 predicted proteins | sample 7269791 | NCBI WGS metagenome assembly CAFBPU01 (sample SAMEA6814154, study PRJEB35770) | freshwater metagenome | biome: Freshwater; feature: Freshwater reservoir; material: water | place: Czech Republic | collected 2017-06-27 | depth 30m m
CCTCCCCGACGGCGCGCAGGTCATCGAGGCGGGGGGCGCATGGCAGTTGGGTATGTGCGCTCTGGTCCTGGGAGCGTGGACGATCGTGGGATTTGTAGTCGCGCTCAAGGTGTTCCGCTGGTCTCCGCGAGGTGAGCGGTAGAGCATCGGGCGTGCCCGCTCGTCGCCCTGTGATCACCCGCCCCGTAACCTCAGGCCATGAGCACCCTGGATGAGGTCGGCGAGCGGGACGCGTGGCGCTGCTGGTTGTGCGATGAGCCCGTCGATCCGGAGGCCTCCGTCAACTCAGATCGCGGCCCGAGTGTCGATGGCGGTGCCTCACAGAAGGGCAAGAAGGCGCCCGCAGGCGTGGAGCGCCTCGCCCACCGCTCATGCAACACGGGTAAGGGCAAGATCGCGCCCGTGGTGCCTTGGTCATCTGAGTTGTTCGTCGTCGATCCGGCGCCGATTGTCGCGACGGTGGAGCGCATGACTCGCAAAGGCGGACGCGAGGTCGTTGCTCGCTGTCCGAGCAAGGACGACGCGGACAAGGCGGCCGCCTGGCTCCTGGATCGCCTCTCGCGCTTCGCACCCCAGCTGCGGGTGACAACGCAGGTTGACGCCGGAGGCGGGCAGTTCCTGCTGGTGCTGCGGTCGCTCTGACCGCTCTGACGGCTCCGACCGCTGTGCCGGAGGCCGCGGGTGTCGCCCTCGCAATCGTGAGCGATGCAGCCAGAGCTCAGGACTTCGGCGCCCACTCCTCGTCGATCACGTAGATGCTCACGTGATGCGAGGCGACGGAGACGTTGAAGCCGTCCTCGCGGATCGCCTGGTACTGCGGTGATGAATGGACTGCACGGAAGTCGGCCTCGTCGGCGAAGCGGATCTCCGCACCTCGCCAGGTATCCGCGTGGCGACCTTGTGGCCAGTCACGCGTGAGAAGTGTTGTGTGGCGCTGGAGGCGAGGCAGACGTCGGACATTCGGCACGTGCACGTCGAGGTAGACCGGATCGACATCGGCGGGGGTGAGGTGGGGCGGCACATGCCATGTGCCGAACAGCGCCGTCGCCAGCCCGGCGCTGGGCGCGGGTGCGTCATCGGGGACGAAGGCCTCGACCACGTCGTACGCCTCGCGCCAGAGCCCGGCGATCTTCTCGCCGAATGCCCCGGCCCACAGATCGGCCCATGCGGGTGATCCCTGAGCAGATGCAAAAGCGTCGTCGTCTTCGAAGAACAGATCCTCCCCGCGCCACCACGACGGATGTGTCCCGTCGTTGTTGCGCAGTGCCGTCGTCATGCGATGGCGTGCGATGCCCGGCAAGGAACGCACGGCAGGCACATGTTCGCCGCGGAGGAGGGCGTCGACCTCGTCAGGCGACCCGCCCGCCGGCAGGTGCCACGTGGCGCGCAGCCAGATCATGCCGCGCCGTTGCGGCGCAGGGTCACGGACATCTCAGGGGTGTTGACCGACACCGATCGCATGCTCTGGCTCTCGGCCACCAACTGCTCGACATGCTGCACCACCGTGTTGCTCTGGTAGCGGGGGTCGATGCGGTTGGGTTTCTGAGCGAGCATCGCGTCGACCTCCTCGCCCGAGTGCAGTGCGCGCAGCAAGAGCTCCTCGTCGCTGAGGTGACGGCCGAGGGTGCCGCGGATCTCCTCGAGGCTGGGCTGAGGACGCACCCAGCCGACGAACTGCTTCGCGCGGGGCGAGGACATGATGCGGTCCATCACCGCGGGGTCGGCCGCTTGGTACAGCGGACCGAAGTGACCGAGCACGTACTGGATCACCTCGTCGGGTACGAGTGAGTACCGATCGCCGGTGACGACGTTGAGCACTGCCTGGATCCCGACGAACTGCGAGAACGGTGTCGCCATGATCGGCTCGCCGAGATCGCGTCGCACGCGCGGGATCTCATCGAGCACCGCGTCGAGCTGGTCGAGCATTCCGTACTGCGCGAGCTGGCTCTTGAGGCTGCCGGTCATCCCGCCGGGAAGCTGGTGGCCATAGGGCGCGAGCAGGAACTCACGCGGAACACCGAGGTCGTAGCCGTTCTTCGTGCCACCGAGCGATTCGGCAGTGGCGATGAAGTGTGCGGCGACCGGGTCGAGGAGGCTCTCGTCGAGGCCGTGGGAGTAGCCGAGGGCCTTGAGGTTGGCGATGAGCCCCTCGGTGGCTGGCAGCGACGGGCCGTTGGCCATCGGGCGTGACGCGGTGTGGAAGATCCGCACCCCGGCCTTGAGCCCCTCGACATACACAGCGGGCGCCATGCCGGTGGTCGCGTGGCAGTGCAGTTCCAGTGGCATCGAGCCGACCGCGTTGACGACTGCCGGCAGCAAGGTACTCGCTCGTTCGACGGTCAGCACCCCCGCGGCGTCCTCGAGCTCGACAGTCTCGACACCGTTCCAGCTCGCCATCTCCGCCGCTTTGGATGCGAAGAAGGCGTCGTCGTGCACTGAGGTGAGCCCGTACATCACGGTGGGAACTGGCTTGCCGCCCGCGGCAACGACGACGTCGGAGACACGCTTCATCGTGGGCATGTCGAAGCTGCAGTCGAACAGCCAAATGCTCCCGATGCCGTGCCGGACCAGAAGCTGGATCCAGAGGTCGACGAGGCAATCGGGCGCGAAACCCATTCCCCCCACGGCTACTGTCCTTGTGGCAGAGCGCTTCTCGGTGTTGGGCATCCCGGCGACAATGTGGTCCATCGCGGCCCAAGGGTCGTCCTTGAAGGTGCGGAGCAGCACCGTGACCATGCCCGCGCCCGTGGAGTCGATAACCCGGAAGCCGGTGCGGTCGAGATTGCTGAGTGCCGGCGTCGCCTGATGTGCTCGCATCCGCAGGCCCCACAGGCTCTGCTGGCCGTCACGGATCGTCTGGTCGATGAACTCGACGTGCTCCACGTGTGTTCTGCCTTCCTTGTCGTGCGATGGCTAGCGTGATCTTCGGGGCCGAGCCGGCCTCAGGTGAAGCGCTCGGCCTTCGCGATCAGTGACTCCGAGCCCGCGGGGAGGGCAAGCAATGCCTTCCAGGCCTCGGGGTCTGCGTGCACACCGTCGAGGAATATCGACTCGGTGGGCCACCAGAACTCGCGTACTGCGCCGAACGCGGGCTCATCGGTCACGTAGACCTCGGGTGTGGGAACACAGCGCGTGGAACGCAGTGCCCCGAGTCGCACCGCGAGTGCGGCCTGGGTGGCCTCGTCGATCGGATCCGCGCCGTTGATGAACTGAAGCACCTTCATCGTGGTGGGCGCTGTGGTGATGAGCCACACCATGTCAGCGTGAGCCGGAGGGTTTGCCGGGTCAATCGGAAGGCGCAGGAGAGTCTCATCGGTGTAGAGCCACTTGAGTCGGGTGAGGTCGACGAAGGCCAGTTCGTCGTCCTTGAGGTACTGCAGGTAGTTGGGGTCGTCGGCGAGGCCCAATGCGGTGTGCAGGTTGTCGAACCAGACCTCGGCCACGGCCTCGAAGATGCTCGTCGGGCAGGGGTCGACGTTGGTGGCGATCATGTGGCTCTGGACATACCCGACGTAGCCGCGGTTCTTGTAGCCGAGGGTGCCGTGCGGGTGGCGGTAGTGGTCGTGGAATTCGAGCTCGGTGATGTCGGGCTTGCGTGCGATGAGACCGAAGAACTTGATCACGGACGTTCTCCTCACTGGATGGTGGGCGCGGTCGCGATTATCAGGGCCGGGGCACGTTCGAGGCGTCGGGGTTGTGGTGGGTGATGCCGAAGAGGTCGCGCACCCAAGGCTCCATCTCCTCAACCTCCATCGACCAGAACGGCACGTCGAAGCCGGCGTCGAGGCGTGAGATCCGCCAGCGGCCGTCGGCCTCGAGCCGGTAGTCGAGGGTGTAGAAGCCGGCGGCCTCGAGTGCGGTCTTTGCCCGCGTTGAGCCGACGAGAAGCAGATAGGCACGCATGCGGGCCGTGGTGGGGCCTGCCGACTCGACGATGACATTCGTGACGACGTGGCGTCGCTGATCGCGCTGGTGCTGCCAGAAGTTCGACAGATAGGCGAGCACGGCGTCGCGACCTTCGAGCGGCCCAACCCTGGTCTCGCCCATGACATTTCCGACCCACACTGCGTCATGTGTGAAGGTTTCCTCGAGCACATCCGGGCGGCGCTCGTCGAAGCCCCAGCAGTAGCGGTACAGCCTGTCGGCGAGCACGGCCTGGAGGCTGAGGTCGAGCGGTGGGTGCGGCTCGAGGTTGATCGCTTCGTCGCGGTGGGCCCATGCGGGGCGGGGGCGGAACCGCCGAGGGGTCGCGCTCACGACGTCTCCATTCCCTTGTTCACGTTGGCGAAGGTGTCGATCAGCGCCAGGATCGTGTCGAGTTCGGACTCGCCGGCCGAGACGGTCTGCAGGACGATCTCGCTGATGCCGAGCCGGGCAAGTTCCTCCGAGCGTCGCGCGACGCCGGCCCGAACCTCGGCGGGGGTGCCCATGACCGCGACCTGGTCGAGCAACTCCTCCGGCACCATCGCGGCGAGAGCGTCGAGAGTCTCGCCTGCCTTGAAGCGGGTGCGCAGATCCGAGACCTGATCACCCCACGGCGTTCCCTCGACAACCGGGCGGTAGCCAGGTGTGGAGAGATAGAAGGCGAGTTGGCGACGCGCTCGGTCTCGGGCAAGTCCACTATCGGGATCGACGGAGGCGATGCACCAGGCAGATAGTGCGACATCCGTGGAGACGGTGCGCCGGTCACGTCCGGCCTGCAGGGCGGGGAGCACCCGCTCGTGCAGATGGTGTTCGACGAGGCAGAGCGGGTGCAGCACCACGAGATCACCGTGGTGGGCCGCGTCGCGCAGCATCACCTCGTTGACACCCGCGATGGCGATGGGCGGAGGTGGCACCGAACGGGTCCACTCCGCGCGCGCCCACGTCGATCGAAGCTCAGCGACGACCTCGGCCAGACGCGTGGACGGCGGCTCGAACTCGGTGCCGTACGCCGTCCGTAGCCCTCGGGTGCCGGCGCCGAGGCCGAGTGTGAATCGCCCGCCGACGAGCTCCTGTGCATCGAGCGCGGCCGCCGCCAGCGCGCGAGGCACGCGCGTGAAGACATACGCGATACCGGTGCCGACCTGCAGGCGGGTGGAGGAGAGTCCGAGCGCGAGAGCACGCAGCACGGCGTCGCGGCCCTGGAACTCGGTGGTCCACACGCGGTGGAGCCCGGCCTCCTCGGCTCGTGCGGCGATCGTGGGGAGCGGCACCAGGAGGTCGGACGCCAGTACTAGCGACGTGCGGACGTCGGTCACCCGAATCACCGATCAGCAGCAGGAATATGGGAAGGACGAGGTGGGCGAACGCCCACCACTTGATCCCACGTGAGGCGACGGGGCAGCCACTGCGCTCCCACACCTCACGGGTACGCAGGCATCATCGCAAACCAAACGACCGTTTGACAATGATGCCGATGAGGTGCGCGAGCTTCGCCTCCGCGGCCTTGTGCGTGCGCGTCAATTGGTCAGACTCGGCCTTGGCGCATGTTTGTCCACGTGTAGGTGGTGGCCGTCCCGGCTAGCACGGCGAGAAGGACGAAGCCGATCAGGTAACTGCCGTTGAAGCCGAAGAAGAACCCCATGATCAGCGGCGGGATGAAGCCCCCTAGGCCACCGGCCGCACCGACGACTCCGGTGATCGAGCCGACCCGATCTGCCGGTGCGACGCGCGCAACGAGTGCGAAGACGCCACCAGCGGCTGCGCCGAGGGCAGCGGCCATGCCAAGGAAGGCGATCGTGGCGCCGGGGATCAAGGTCAGGTGTAGTGAAGCGACGAGGGCCAGCCCGAACACGATCGTGAAGCATGTTGTGAGGACTGGTACCGGGTCGAATCTGTCCGACAACCAGCCGCCCACCGGTCGCGCGATGACGGCGAGAACGACGAATCCCGCTGTGCGCGAGGACGCATCGTCGGCGGAGAGTTGATAGGCATTCTTCAAGTAGGTCGGGAGATAGACGCTGAAGGCGACGAATCCACCGAATCCCACGGCGTAGAGCAGGGAGAGCTGAATCGTGACCTTGAGTCGCATGGTGCTTGCGATGCGGGCCCAGAATCCGCTGGTACTCGGGATGCGTCCTGGGGCGTCGCGCAGGAGCGATAGCGCGAGAACGCCATACAACGCAAGCACTATCGCGACCAGATCGAAGGGCAACGCCGCATAGTAGGCGGAGGCGAGCTTGACGGTGGTGAAGGCTGAGATGGCGGTACCGCCCATGCCGACGCCGAAGATGCCGAGTGCAAATCCGCGCCGCGCTGGGGGGAACCACGCGTTGACGAACGGTACTCCGACCGCGAATGCGGTTCCTCCTAGTCCGAGGAAGAAGCCGCCGATGAGAAGGCTTGAGAATGTGGTGCCGAAGTGGCCGACGTAGAGCACAGGCACGATCGTCAGAAAACTCACCATGGGGAACATGGTGTGAGCGCCTAGTTTGTCGGTGAGCCCGCCTATCGGGATGCGGCCCACGGAGCCCACGATCACGGGAACTGCGACCACGAGTGACTGCTGGAACGGGGTGAGCCCCAGCAGAGTCTTGTAGGCGGACCCGAGGGGGCCGATTAGCGCCCACGCCCAGAAGTTCACCCCGAAACCAATCGTCCCCAGAAGTAACTGCACGCCAGCGCCGCGGGGGATGGCGGGGGCGATGGGTGCTGACCCGGTAAGGGGTCGTCTCGAGATGTGAGGTCTGTGCAAGGTGACCATGGTGACACCGGCTCTCGTGACTAGATTTTCCCTGACGGGATTGATTTTACAATGAAAGTAGGGAATATTCTCATTATGGCGCCAGAAACCTCGATGCTCCGCACCCGTCAGGTGCTGGGATCACCCCGCAGGGTCGAACTTCTCGCCCATCTCCGACGCATCAATGTCCCCGTCACCGTGCAGGAGGCTGCCGACGTCCTCGGTCTGCACCCGAACACCGCACGGATTCACCTCGAGCAACTTCTCGAGGTTGGTCTTGTCGAGGTGATGACCGAGCGACGACGTGAGCCGGGACGACCACGTGCGCTCTTCCGCGCCACCAAGCGCACGCCAGCTGATATCGAAAGAACCAGCGGTGAGAACGACTATCGGGTGCTGGCCTCGGTTCTTGCCCAAGGCCTCGCTGCTACCAGCGATCCAGCCGGCGCGGCACTCGCGGCGGGCTCCAGTTGGATCGAGGCCCTCGGAGAGCACGAGTGGCCGGCACGCCCGGCAACGGTCGAGGTGGCTGCCGCTGAGCTCACGTTGCTTCTTGATCGTCTCGGCTTCGAGCCCGACATGGATCTCGCCGCAGGAGAGCTAACGCTGCGTAGGTGCCCCTTTGCCGACGTCGCGCGTGCCAACTCAGAAGTGGTCTGTGGCGTGCATCTCGGCATGGTCCAACGCGCACTCGATCGCCTCGACAGTCCTCTGCGCGCCGAACGGATTGAGCCATTCGTCAGTGATGACCCACTTGTGTGCCGCATCATGTTGATCACCGACCACTTGGGCACGTCTCACTCGATGATCCGACTGCCCGTCCTGACATCACCGAAGACCCGGCAAATCACCCCGAAAGGGAACGCCGGGCGTAGAGGCGCACCTTCCCCCCACCCTGATTGACGCGCGCAGGAGGACCACGTGACCACGCAGGCATCGCGGACTGGAATCGATGGCGACCCCGTTGAGTTGATTCTCAAGGCGCGTCGCCTCCTCCAGAAGCGCGCTATCTCGGAGGACTTGCGCACCATCACACACGAGGGCGGCCGAGATGCTGACGTGTTCTATCGAGATCGCTGGTCACACGACCGCATAGTCCGTTCCACCCACGGTGTGAACTGCACGGGATCTTGTTCGTGGAAGGTCTACGTGAAGGACGGGATCATCACGTGGGAGAACCAGGAAACCGATTACCCATCCGTGGGCGCGGACTCCCCTGAGTACGAGCCACGCGGATGTCCGAGAGGCGCGGCGTTCTCCTGGTACACCTATTCACCCACGAGAGTCCGCTACCCCTACGTTCGCGGGGTACTTCTGGAGATGTACCGCGAGGCCAAATCTCGCCTCGGCGACCCTGTCGACGCGTGGGCGGATGTCGTGAACGATCCCGACCGCCGTGCCCGGTACATGAAGGCCCGAGGGAAGGGCGGCCTCGTCCGCACGCGTTGGGACGAGGCACTCGAGATGATCGCTGCGGCGCAGGTCCACACGATCAAGAAGTGGGGACCCGACCGGGTTGCCGGCTTCTCTCCGATTCCAGCGATGTCAATGGCCTCGCATGCAGCGGGTGCCCGCTACACAAGCCTCATCGGTGGCACGATGCTGTCGTTTTACGACTGGTATGCCGATCTGCCGATCGCCTCGCCTCAGGTGTTCGGCGACCAGACGGACGTTCCAGAGTCGGCTGATTGGTGGAACGCCTCCTACCTCATGATGTGGGGCTCGAACATCCCGGTGACGCGCACGCCCGATGCGCACTTCATGACCGAAGCTCGCTACAAGGGCCAGAAAGTCATTGCCATCAGCCCGGACTACGCCGACAACGTCAAGTTCGCTGACGAATGGCTGGCCCCTCATCCGGGCACCGATGGTGCTCTGGCCATGGCAATGGGCCACGTGGTGCTCAAAGAGTTCTTCGTCGATCGGCAGGTCGAACGCTTCCAGTCCTACGTCAAGTCCTACACCGATCTGCCATTCCTGATCACCCTGCGAGAACGCGATGACGCGCCCGGGGCCTATGTTCCCGACCGATTCCTGACCGCGTCGGATCTGGGACGAGAGATCGAGGGGGACGCCTGGCGCACGGTCATGCTCGACTCCGCCACGGGAGAGCCCTTCGTGCCCAATGGGTCGATGGGGGACCGATACACGGAGAGCGGCACAGGCAAGTGGAATCTCGATCTTGAGGGTGTTGACCCTGCGCTGTCACTGCACGATGTGGCCACCGACGCCGTCCTCGTTGATATGCCCCGCTTCGATATCGGCCAGGCCGAGAACGAGGGCGGCGGCACCTTGCGCCGTGGGGTGCCCGCACGCCTCGTCGCCGGGCGCTTGGTGACGACAGTGTTCGATCTGTTGCTCGCGCAGTACGGAGTTGCTCGGCCGGGGCTCCCAGGGGACTGGCCCACGGGCTATGACGACCCGCAGCCCTACACGCCTGCCTGGCAGGAGGAGATCACCTCGGTGCCCGCCGACGCGGTCGAGCGTATCGCGCGCGAGTTTGCCGACAACGCGGAGAAGTCCGGTGGTCGTTCGATGATCGCGATGGGCGCTGGGACGAACCACTGGTTTCACTCAGACCAGATCTACCGATCCATGCTCGCCCTCACCACGCTGACGGGGTGCCAGGGAGTCAATGGCGGTGGGTGGGCGCACTATGTGGGGCAAGAGAAGGTGAGGCCGTTCACGGGCTGGGCTCAGCTCGCGTTCGCGCTCGACTGGGTACGTCCGCCGCGGCAGATGGCAGGTACGGCCTTCTGGTACCTCGCCACCGACCAATGGCGTTACGACGGATTCGCCGCCGACACCCTCTCGACCCCCCTGGGGAAAGGCCTGTTCAAGGGCAAGGCCTTGGCCGACACGTTGGCACAATCAGTGCGCTTGGGGTGGCTTCCCTCATTCCCCACCTTCGACCGCAATCCGCTTGACCTCGCCGACCAGGCGGAAGCAGCCGGAGTCGAAGCACCCGCCTACGTCGTGGATCAACTCGTCAAGGGCGACATGCGATTCGCGTGCGAAGACCCTGATGCGCCAGAGAACTTCCCACGTGTACTCACCGTATGGCGAGCAAACCTGCTGGGATCCTCGGGCAAGGGCAATGAGTACTTCCTGCGGCACCTGCTGGGGAGCGACGGCGCCATACGGGCAGAACAGACGGGTGAAGGCCAGCGCCCGACCGAGGTGGTGTGGCGGGACAAGGCGCCCGAGGGCAAACTCGACATGCTGGTCTCGCTCGACTTCCGGATGACCTCGACCGGGCTCTTCTCCGATGTTCTGCTGCCAGCAGCGACGTGGTACGAGAAGTACGACTTGTCATCGACGGACATGCATCCCTTCGTGCACGCCTTCAACGCGGCGATCGATCCGCCGTGGGAGACGCGAAGTGACTACGACACGTTCGTCGCCCTGTCCAAGTCCTTCAGCGCGCTCGCCGCGAAGCACCTCGGCATTCGTAAGGATGTGGTCGTCACGCCGTTGGGGCACGACACCCCAGGCGAAACGGCGCAGCCTGGTGGCAGAGTCCTCGACTGGAAGTACGGCGAGTGCGAGCCGATTCCGGGGCGCACCATGCCGAACATCACGGTTGTCGAACGAGACTTCGGCGCGGTCGCCGAGCAGATGGTGGCGCTCGGTCCGGTGATCGACCGTCTTGGCACCACGGTCAAGGGCATCACCCTGAAACCCGCTGCGGAAGTCGACTACCTCAAGCGGGTCAATGGAACGGTGAGAGGTGGTATTGCGGACGGGCGGCCATCCCTCGCCACAGCGCAACAGGCCTGTGAGACCATCCTCGCGCTGTCTGGTACCACCAACGGACATGTCGCGACCGCGGGATTCGCCTTCCTGGAGGCCCGGACTGGTCAAAAGCTCGTCGACCTCGCCAGCGACCACGAGGGGCGCCGAATCACCTTTGCTGACACGCAATCTCGGCCGCAGGCGGTTATCACCTCTCACGAGTGGTCGGGGAGTGAGCACGGTGGTCGTCGCTACTCGCCCTTCACCATCAACGTCGAGCGACTCAAGCCGTGGCACACGCTGACGGGCCGGCAGCACTTCTTCCTTGACCACGACTGGATGACCGAACTCGGCGAGCAGTTGCCTATCTACCGGCCTCCGCTGAACATGCATCGGATCTTCGGCCCGCAGGGGATCGGTGATGACGGTCGCCTTGAGGTCACGGTTCGCTATCTGACTCCGCACTCCAAATGGTCAATTCACTCGGAATACCAAGACAACCTGTTCATGCTCAGCCTGAGCCGAGGTGGCCCTGATCTGTGGATGAGCCAGGAGGACGCAGCCTCCATCGGTGTCAAGGACAACGACTGGATCGAGGCGTTCAACCGCAACGGAGTCGTGGTCGCTCGTGCCGTAGTTACTCATCGGATGCCGCCGGGGACGGTCTATATGTACCACGCGAAGGACCGCACGATCGATGTACCGAAGTCGGAGATCACGGGGAAACGCGGGGGCATTCACAACGCATTGACTCGCTTGCTCATCAAGCCCACTCACCTCATCGGTGGGTACGCCCAATTGTCCTACGGCTTCAACTACTACGGGCCAACCGGCAATCAGCGCGACGAGATCACTGTGATCCGCCGCCGCTCACAGGAGGTCGAGTACTGATGCGAGTCATGGCGCAAATGGGCATGGTGATGAACCTCGACAAGTGCATCGGTTGTCACACCTGCTCCGTCACATGCAAGCAGGCGTGGACCAATCGCACTGGCGTCGAGTACGTGTGGTTCAACAACGTGGAGACCAGGCCCGGGCTCGGTTACCCCCGGATGCACGAAGACCAGGAGAAGTGGGGCGGGGGCTGGGTGCGAACCGCAAAGGGAAAGCTCCGTCTGCGCTCAGGTGGGCGACTCAAACGCCTCTCGCGAATCTTCAGCAACCCGAAGCTCCCAGGGCTGAAGGACTACTACGAGCCCTGGACCTATGAGTACGACACACTCCTGAACGCCCCGGCGGGAGACGACGTTCCCGTCGCGAGGCCGAAATCGCTGATCACTGGACTTCCCATGCAGATCCGATGGTCCGCGAATTGGGACGACGATCTTGGTGGCGCTCCCGAGTATGCCCCGCAGGATCCAGTTCTCAAGAAGCTAGGAGATCTCGTCAAGCTGGAGTTCGAGAAGACGTTCATGTTCCATCTTCCAAGGATCTGCGAGCACTGCCTCAATCCGGCGTGCGTGGCCAGTTGCCCATCGGGCGCCATGTACAAGCGCGTGGAGGATGGCATCGTTCTTGTCGACCAGGACGGCTGTCGTGGGTGGCGCATGTGTGTGAGCGGCTGCCCCTACAAGAAGGTCTACTTCAACCACCGCACCGGGAAGGCGGAGAAGTGCACGTTCTGCTACCCGAGAGTTGAGGCGGGAGTCCCTACCGTGTGCGCGGAGACGTGTGTTGGGCGTCTTCGCTACATCGGACTTTTCCTCTATGACGCGGACGCAGTGTTGGCAGCAGCCTCGGTGGAGAATGAGCACGATCTCCTTGAGGCGCAGCGTGCTGTCATCCTTGACCCGAACGACGCAACCGTGATCGCGGCAGCGCGGGCTGAGTCCATCCCCGAGGACTGGATTGAGGCTGCGCAGAAGTCGCCCGTGTACGCGCTGACCAATCGCTATCGCATCGCGCTCCCGCTTCATCCTGAATACCGCACGATGCCGATGGTGTGGTACATCCCGCCGCTCTCGCCGGTTGTCGACGCCGTGAGTTCCACTGGCGCGGATGGCGAGGACAAAGACACGCTCTTCGCAGCGATCGACCAGCTGCGGATACCCGTCGAGTATCTGGCGGAGATTTTCAGCGCAGGTGATCCAAAACCGGTTGAGTACAGCCTTCGAGTCCTCGCTGCCATGCGTTCTTACATGAGAAGAATCAACCTTGGGGAAGAGCGCGATGAGTCGATCGCGACTGCGGTGGGCATGACCGGTCGAACTATCGAGGATCTATACCGGCTGCTCGCCATCGCGAAGTACGAGGACCGGTACGTCATCCCGGCAGCCCATGTGGAGGCCGGCCTCGCCTTGGATGAGATTGCAGGGTGCAGCCTGGACTACGCAGGGGGCCCGGGGATGGGTGGAACCGGGCCTTTCGGAGAGTTGGCGACGGTTCCTGCGTCGGTGGAGACCTTCCAACTCACCAAGCAGCGTGCGGAGGCCAATCGCTACGCGGATCTTCCCGAAGGGACCGGAGCGGTTGACCTGCTCACGTGGTCCGGCGGGACTCCGCCTCGGGGGATGTTTCCGCCGCGGCGCGACGCAGACGGGCAGGACTCTCCGTGAGGATGTCCAGGGCGAGTGTCGCTCAGCGTCGGATCGTGTTTGCTGCAGCATCAGGACTGCTCCAGTACCCCGATGAGGACCTCGTCGGTATGGCAACCGCCCTCAGGTCCTCGCTGCCGCAGTTGCCACGTGAGAGTGCGATACCGATCGCTCGGTTCCTCGACCATCTCTCGAGGGAACCTCTGCTCGACCTGCAGAGCGAATACGTCGCGACATTCGACATGAAGCGTCGCAACTGCCTCTACCTCACCTACTACCTCAACGGCGACACACGTCTGAGGGGTATGGCGCTCTGGCGGTTCCAGGAAGCTTTCCGCCAGCGTGGGTTCGCCGTCGAGGGAGGTGAACTCCCAGATTTCCTTCCTGCGGTTCTCGAACTTGCAGCGATCGGACATGAGGACATGGCAGTCGCGCTCCTGCTCGAGCACCAGGCGGGGATACGCGTTCTTGGAGAGTCACTTGATGAGATGCGATCTCCGTATGCCGACGTGATCCGCGCGGTCGAGATCACCTTGCCCGAGCCCTCGCCCGAGATCACTGCCGCGGCGCACTCGTTGGCAGCGCAGGGCCCGCCGGTGGAGGCCGTCGGCCTCGAGCCCTTCTTCTCGGTCGATTCGCTGAAGGTGAGGTCATGAACTCGTTCATATGGATCGTTGTGCCGTACGTCGCGCTGACCTGCTTCGCGGTGGGGCTGTCGTGGCGCTATCGCTATGACAAGTTCGGATGGACGTCACGGTCCTCTCAGATGTACGAGAACAGGCTGCTCGCGTGGGGAGGTCCGCTCTTCCACTTCGGGATACTCGGCGTCCTCGTCGGCCACGTGGTCGGCTTGGTGATTCCCGCGGACTGGACAACACGCGCCGGGCTGTCGGAGGAGAACTACCACAGGATGGCCGTCACCACCGGCGTCGTCTTCGGGCTGATGACTGTGGTGGGGCTGGTGCTGCTCGTGTATCGACGCCGGTTGACCCCCTCAGTGTTCCGTGCCACGACGGGTATGGACAAGGCGATGTACGTGATGCTCGGTGGGGTCATTGCCGTGGGGATGTACAACTCGTTCGTCGTGCAACTACTCGGACCGGGCCATGACTACCGCGAGGATGTGGCCGTCTGGTTCCGCAGCGTGTTTTGGTTCCAGCCCGACGCCGGGGCGATGCAGGGTGCGCCACTCTCATTTCAGTTGCACGCGCTCATGGCGATGGGGCTATTCGCGCTATGGCCTTTCACGCGGCTCGTGCATGTTTTCAGCGCGCCCGTCGGTTACCTGGTGCGTCCGTACATCGTCTATCGGAGCCGTGACCGACATGGCTCCGCGAGGCCCCCTCGCCGCGGGTGGGAGAAGGTGGGCAGTTGACGGCGATGAGCCATCCCTTCGCTCATTCTCGAGCTTTCCGGGATGGCCCGCAGTGCCCGACCCGGAGATGACCCGGAGTTGATCCCTGCTGCCGCGCTCGAGCGCGGCAGCAGGGATCGGGTGCCGATCTACGTGTCGTGGAGGATGACTCCGCGGATGTTCTTGCCGTCCGCCAGATCCTGGTAGCCCTGCTCGACCTGGTCGAGCGTGTAGTGCGCGGTGATGAGTTCGTCGAGCTTGAGCGCACCGGCCTCATAGAGATCAAGCATGTGGAGGA
>CAFBPU010000064.1_pt1 | contig 13604 bp, 10 predicted proteins | sample 7269791 | NCBI WGS metagenome assembly CAFBPU01 (sample SAMEA6814154, study PRJEB35770) | freshwater metagenome | biome: Freshwater; feature: Freshwater reservoir; material: water | place: Czech Republic | collected 2017-06-27 | depth 30m m
CGGTCGCCGGTCCTGGTCGGAGGTTCCGGGCTCTACGTCCGCGCCACCCTCGACCATCTCGAGTTCCCCGGCACCGATCCCGAGATCCGAGGCCGCCTCGAGGCTGAACTCACCGACCTGGGCCCGGGTGTGCTGCACCGGCGTCTGGCACGGGTAGACCCCGCAGCAGCACGTGCGATCCCCGCGGCGAACGGGCGACGCGTCGTGCGAGCACTCGAGGTCGTTGAGATCACCGGGGCCCCCTACACCGCCAGTTTGCCGGTGGCGCGCGATGTCTATCCCTCGGTGCAGCTAGGGCTCGACGTCCCACGCCCGGTGCTCGACGCGCGCATCGATGAACGGGTCGACCGGATGTGGGGCGCCGGCCTCGTTGAGGAAGTCCGCACCCTCGTTGAACTCGGGCTTCGTGAGGGGGTCACGGCCTCGCGGGCTCTGGGATACGCGCAGGTGCTCGGCTTTCTCGAGGGTTCGTGCACCGAGGCCGACGCGCGCGAGGAGACCAAGCGCACCACCCGGCGCTACGTGCGCCGTCAGGACACCTGGTTTCGGCGTGATCTGCGGATCGTGTGGCTGCCCTACGACGCCCCGGACCTGCTCGAGCGTGCGCTCGAGGCGGTCGCTCGGGGCTAGATGTCGACCGGGCTGGGGGTGTGATGGAAGCTCGTCGGCGGCCGCTGCACGTAGTACTCGGTGCCGAAGACCCGCCGGAACAGCGGCGTGGGGATGCGCAGGAACGCGGCCAAGGTCCGGTCGCCGTCATCTGCGGTCGCTTGCGAGGCGTGGGCGGCCATCGCGGCCCGTTTGGCGGCGATATAGGGACGCACGTCGACCCGGTGGGTGATGTCGGCGGACGCGGTGAATGCCCCCTCGAAACTGGTGGCGTCGAACTCCGGCGGGAAGCGGTAAACCTTCGAGACCAGCCGGATCGCTCGGACCAGCAGATCTCGCGGAACGGTGGCCTCGAACACGCGAGGGGTCCCGGCGATCTCCGCGGCCAGTACCGCGAGGTCGTGCACTCGGATGTGGTCAGGGTGGCCATATCCACCGCGCGGGTCGTAGGTGATCAGGATGTCGGCACTCTCCTCCGTCAGGACCGTGGCGAGTGCGGAGGCCGACTCCTCGACGGGAGTGGCGCACAACGTGGCCGGTCCCTCGGGATCGGACGTGGCGTCGCCGTGGAGCCCGGAGTCGGCATAGCCGAGCCAGACGAGCCGGTGGACACCGAGCACTCGACACGATTCCTCGAGTTCGAGCTGGCGATGTGCGGCCAGAGCCAACGAGTGTGAGGCGATGTGGGTGGCCGCAAGCCCCTCGGCGCCGTCGGTGGCCACCACGAGGACGACGCGCTGACCCTCGGCCACGGCGCGCGCCATGGTGCCCGCGGTGAGAAGTGCCTCGTCGTCGGGGTGTGCGTGAACGAACACCAGCGTGCGCGCTCGGTCCGAGGAGATCATGGGCCCACTCTTCCAGAGTGTGGGTGCTGCGCGAACGTACCGCCGCGCCACGAACGGGGCGCCGCGGCGTAGTGTCGCCTGCGTGCGGATCGTCCACATCAGTGACTGCTACCCGCCCAGACTCGGGGGCATCGAGACCCAGGTCCGGGCACTTGCCCTGCGCCAGGTGGCGGCCGGGCATGACGTGCACGTCATCACGGCGACGCCGGGTGCCACCGTGCGCCGTGGCACGGAGGTCCTCGACGGTGTCGTGGTGCACCGGGCCACCACGCAGTTACCTGCCGATCTGCCCGTCAATCCCCGTGTCAATCGCGAGATCCGCGAACTCCTGCAACCCGGCGGGCGTGCCCAGGGCGCGGATGCGGTGCACGTACATGGCGGCGTTCTCTCGGTGTTCGCCTACCCCGGTGCACGCGTCGCCCGAGTTCTCGGGCTTCCCACGGTCGCGACCATTCACGGTGTTTGGGGTGGGATATTCGCGCCCGCGGTCCGCGTCGCCGACGTGCTCTCACACTGGACACGCTGGGGTGTTGTCCTCACCGCGGTGAGCGATGCCGCCGCCGATCCCATCCGGCGCCTCGTCGGGTCCGAGGTCGAGATCGCGGTGCTCCCCAACGGCATCGACGTCGACACCTGGCGTGCCGCTCACGTGACGGGTGATCCCGACGAGGTGCGCCTGGTAGCCGTCATGCGCATGGCACCGCGCAAGCGCACGGTTCCCTTGGTGCGCATGGCACATGAGGCGAGCAGGCTGCTGCCCGCCGGTCGTCGGCTCCGCCTCTCCATAGTGGGCGAGGGCCCTGTGGCCTCGCAGGTGCGCCGCTACGTCGCACGGCATGGTCTTGGTCACGGGCGGTTCGTCGTCGACCTGGTCGGCCGGCTAGCGCCCGACCAGGTACGTGCCACCCTCGCGGCCTCCGATGCCTTCATCGCGCCAGCGAAACTCGAGTCCTTCGGGATCGCTGCACTCGAAGCTCGCACGGTCGGCGTGCCAGTCCTCGCCTACGCGGCCGGTGGGGTCTCCTCATTCGTCCGCCACGAGGTCGAAGGCCTTCTTGCCAGCGATGATCCCTCGATGATCGGCGCGATCGCGCGCATCGGGTCCGATGACGACCTCCGACGTCGGATCGCCACGCACAACCGAGAGACCGAACCCGAGCAGTCCTGGCCCCGTGTGCTCGCGGCCGTGGATGCTGCCTACGCCGTCGCCCGCGTACGCTCGGCCCCGTGACGACGCAGACGGACCCCTTGAGTGAGCTCGCCGGGATCGAGGTCTTCAAAGGACACGGCACCGGCAATGACTTCGTCGTGGTGCCCGACCCCCATGGGGCGCACCTACTCTCGCCCGCGCATGTGCGCGCGCTGTGCGACCGGCACACCGGTATCGGGGCCGACGGGGTGCTGCGAGTCGTCCCCACGACTGACTCGCCCGAGGTGATCGATCAGGCCGAACGGGCACGGTGGTTCATGGACTACCGCAACGGCGACGGCAGCGTCGCGGAGATGTGCGGCAACGGTGCCCGGGTGTTCGCCCGCTATCTCCTCGACGCGGGTCTGGAGAGGGCGCGTTCGTTCGCCATCGCCACGCGGGGTGGTGTCCGAGAGGTGCGGATCGAGGACGACGGTGAGATCACCGTCGACATGGGCATTGCCACTGCACCGGAGTTGCGCGTCGTTCCTGTCGTGGAGCTCGCCCACCGATCGTGGAATGGCTGCGGTGTCCTGGTGCCCAATCCCCATTGCGTCGTATTCCTCGAGGAGGGTGAGGAACTGCGCGATCTTGATCTCACCTTGGCACCGAAGGTTGAGCCGAAGGCGATGTACCCCACGGGCGTCAATGTCGAGTTCGTCGTGCGCGTCGGCGCCACCGCCGAGCGGCACGTGCGGATGCGCGTCCATGAGCGCGGCGCGGGGGAGACCCTGTCGTGCGGTACCGGCGCCTGCGCCGTGATGGTGGCAACCGCGGAGCGCGACGAGGCGCCCCTCGAGGTGAGCTATCTGGTCTATGTCCCCGGCGGCGCGGTGCGGGTAACCCGGCGCAGCGATGAGCATCTCGAGCTGCGCGGCCCCGCGGTCATCGTGGGACGCATTGTGCTTGGCGGGCTGAGATGACTCGTCGCGAGCAACCCGGCAACGGCGCCCGAGATGCGGGTGATCAGCGTGTCCGCGGTGCCGCTCGGCAGGGTGATGGGGAGGCCGTCGATGTCGACGATGTCGACGATGGGCCCGCTTTCGCGGCCGCCTGCGCGCCACTCATCGGCGCTCTCGGATCCGGATTCATGTCCTCCTCGCAGGCCAAGGCAATGTCCAAGGAACTGGGTATGAGCGGGCGGCAGGCCTACATGCTCGGGCGCGGAGGTGTCCTGGGCGATGTCGATGCGGATGTCGTCACGGCGGCCTTCGGTTTCTGGCCGGCCGACGTGATCCGCGAGATCTGGGAGTCGGCCCGTGCCATCGCCGACGTCCGCACGGCACGCGATGCATTCATGGCTACCTGCCGTGCCTGGGGCCGGGTCCACTACGCCGACCTCACGGGCAAGCAGGCGACTCGACTTGCCGAGCTGCTGGCCTGGGTCGTCGACGGCACCGACGTCGCCGGGCTACCGCTGTACGCCGGATGGCGAGCGGTCGCGCTGCCCGTCGACGATCTCGAGCAGGTGGCCCAACAACTGCACGTCCTGCGTGAGTACCGCGGCGGCGTCCACCTCATGGCGGTGGTGGGGTCAGGGATCACCCCGTTGCAGGCTGTGCTCGCCGGCCCGGGCGGCCAAGCTGGCGCTGCGGTCCTCGGCTGGGAGGCACCCTTCGAAGACATTCGCGATGTTGCTGTGGCGCGTGCGCAGGCCGAGGCGCTCACCGACTCCCTGGTATCCGTCTCATTCGACGCCCTCGGTCACGACGAGCGGATCGAGCTGCTCGCACTCCTCGGGGCCGCCTCGCAGGCGGCCTTCGGACCGTCGGCGGCCTAGCCACGCCCGCGATTGGCGGTGGCCAGAGCCTTCCTGGTCGCGCGATGCCGCGCGGACGTGCAACCCTGGAGCCACGATGACTGACCCCCACGACGACGAGGACTTCTCCGTCGGCTCTCTCGACCTGTCCGACCGCGCGGCCTTGCGCCGTGTCGCGGGTCTGTCCACTGAACTCACCGATGTCACCGAGGTTGAGTACCGCCAGATTCGGCTCGAGACGGTGGTTCTGGTGGGGGTCTGGACGGAGGGCACACTGCGAGATGCCGAGCGAAGCCTCGCTGAGCTCAAGCGGCTCGCCGAGACGGCAGGGTCACTCGTGGTGGATGGGCTTGTCCAGCGACGCGACCGTCCCGACCCGGCCACCTACATCGGATCGGGTAAGGCCAAGGAGTTGCGCGATGTTGTCGTCGCGACGGGCGCCGACACGGTGATCTGCGACGGCGAACTCACCCCCGGCCAATTGCGCAAGCTCGAAGAGGTACTCAAGGTTAAGGTCGTCGACCGCACCTGGCTGATCCTGGATATTTTCGCCCAGCACGCCCGCAGCCGCGAGGCAAAGGCGCAGGTCTCCCTCGCGCAGATGCAGTACCTGCTGCCACGGCTTCGCGGATGGGGAGAGTCACTCTCGCGCCAGGGCGGTGGCGCGGGCGGGTCCGGCGGCGGCGTCGGCACACGTGGCCCGGGTGAGACCAAGATCGAGACTGATCGCCGGCGCATCCGCACCTCGGTGGCGCGGTTGCGCAAGGAGATCAAGGAAATGAAGGTCGCGCGGGAGACCCAGCGCAGCGACCGTCGCCGTCACGGTGTGCCCAGTGTGGTGATCGCCGGATACACCAACGCCGGGAAGTCCAGCCTGCTCAACAGGTTCACCGGTGCCGGGGTCCTCGTCGATGACTCCCTGTTCGCCACCCTCGATCCCACGGTGCGTAAGACCCATACGCCGGGCGGCCGGGAGTTCACGGTCGCCGACACCGTGGGATTCGTCCGTCACCTGCCCCACCAGCTCGTCGAGGCCTTCCGTTCCACGCTCGAAGAGGTCGGCGAGGCCGATCTGATCCTGCACGTCGTCGACGGGAGTGACGACGAACCGGAGGACCAGCTCACCGCCGTGCGCGCCGTGCTCGCCGACATCGGCGCACAGCATGTCCCTGAGATCGTCGTGATCAACAAGGCCGACGCCGCGGATCCGTTGGTGCTCGCGAGAATCCTTCGTCGGGAGCCCCACTCGATCGCGGTGAGTGCTCGGACGGGCGAGGGCATCGAGGCATTGCTCACCCTCGTCGAGAACGATCTGCCCCACGGCTCGGTGGCGATCGACGTCGTCATCCCCTACGACCGGGGCGACCTCGTCGCCCGCGCCCACCGTGAGGGAGACCTCATCCACGTCACCCACACCGACACCGGCACCCATCTCACCGGCCACGTCCCCCCCGCCCTCGCCGCCGACCTCGCCGCCCTCCCCACCCCCTAGCCCCGCCCCCCTTTCTTTACGGTGAATGTGCCCTGGGCGGCCTTAGAGGCCGCTCAGATTCCCCAGTGATGCGATTTCGGCTCGCTGGCGTGGACGGCGGCACCGGCCTCGCGCCGATGCTGGTTGGATGCGGGAGTGAACACGCCCAGCGTTGCCGAGGCCCTCGAGGCGGCGGTCGTTGCGCTCGGAGGCGAGGACAGGCCCGGACAGATCTCGATGGCCCAGGCGGTGGCCGCCTCGCTCGGTGGCTCGGGGCACCTTCTCGTCGAGGCTGGGACGGGCACGGGGAAGTCGCTCGCCTATCTCGTCCCTGCTGTGCTGCACGCGACCTCGCCCGAGCGGCGCGTGATTGTGGCCACCGCCACCCTTGCGCTGCAGCACCAGTTGATCTCTCGAGACCTCCCGCGTCTGGCTGATGCCCTCGAGAAGGTCCTCGGACGTCGCCCCACCTACGCGGTACTCAAAGGTCGGCACAACTACATCTGCCTTGATCGCCTCCATCGGGGTGCCGCGGACCGTGAAGACTCCGACGACGACGCCCTGTTCGCCGCCCCGACCTCCGTGCTCGGCCGTCAGGCGAAAGATCTGCGCGACTGGGTCGAGGACACCGACACCGGTGACCGCGACGATCTCCCCTTCGCTGTCGACGGTCGGGTGTGGCGCGGAGTCTCGGTGTCGGGACGCGAATGTGTGGGCGCGGCCAAATGCGTCTACGGCCAGGAGTGTTTCGCTGAGGCCGCACGAGAGCGGGCGAAGGATTCTCAAGTCGTCATCACCAACCACGCCATGCTTGCCATCCATGCCCTCGAGGACGTGCCGGTGCTCCCCGAGCACGACGCCGTGGTGGTCGACGAGGGGCATGAGCTCGTCGACCGTGCCACGGCGGCTGTGACGAGTGAGCTCTCGGCCCAGCAGGTCGAGCGGGCATCCTCGCGTGCTCGCCGACTCGTGTCGGCCGATCTCGCCGAACGGCTCGATTCTGCGGCGGAGGCGCTCGGGATTGAACTCGACGGCCGGGCCGATGGGCTTCTCGGGCCCGAGCGCATCACGGAGGTGAGCGGGTCATTACTGCTGGCCCTCGCGGCCGTTCGCGATACCAGTCACGCAGCGCTCACTGCGATGGCCTCGGACTCCTCGAGCAAGGACGATCCCGACGTGCTCGCCTCGCGACAGCGAGCGCGGGGTCTGCTCAGTGATGTGCACGACGTTGCGGGCGTACTGCTCTCCCTCGACGACGGCGATGTCGCGTGGCTCGATCCCGGCGACCGTCGCGCACCGGCGCTTCGGGTGGCGCCACTTTCGGTCGCGGGGGTTCTACGTTCCGCGCTCTTCGACAATTCCCGCGTGGTGATCACGAGCGCCACCCTCCAACTGGGGGGCTCGTTCGAACCGCTGGCGCGCTCGTTCGGCTTGCCAGCCGACGGTGCGTCCTCAGCGGCCGGCGCATGGACCGGCCTCGACGTCGGATCACCGTTCGACCATGCACGTCAAGGGATTCTCTACGTTGCGGCCTCGGTTCCGCCGCCGGGTCGCGAGGGTATCGACACGGCGGCGTTGGACGAACTCGCTGACCTCATCGCGGCGGCAGGTGGTCGCACGTTGGCGTTGTTCTCGTCCTGGCGCGGCGTGGAACGCGCGGCTGAGCACCTCGCGCTGGCCCTCCCCGATCGGTTGCTCGATCGCGAGATCGTGCCGCTCGATGTGCCAGTGCTCGTGCACAAGCGCGGCGACTCCGTGGCCGACCTCGTCTCGCGGTTCGCCAACGAGCCTCGCGCGGTATTGCTCGGCACCCTCTCGCTGTGGCAGGGGGTTGACGTTCCGGGGGAGTCCTGCACCCTGGTGGTGATCGACCGCATTCCCTTCCCTCGCCCGGACGATCCGCTCGTGGCTGCGCGCTCGCGTTACGCGGAGGAGCATGGTGGCAACGGCTTCACGGCTGTGTCGGTGCCGCGGGCGGCCCTTTTGCTCGCGCAGGGCGCGGGACGGCTGATCAGATCGTCGAGCGATCGCGGTGTGGTGGCAGTGCTCGACCCGCGCCTTGCGACGGCGCGCTACGGCGCGTATCTGCGCAAGTCCTTGCCGCCCTTCTGGTTCACCACCGACGGCGAACTCGTCAGGGCTTCGCTCACGCGGCTGGATCAGGGGTACGAGACCGCGAGATGAGACCCCGGGCGGTGCGCCATGGCGTGTCGCAGCGCGTGGTCAGGTCAGAGCCGACGTAGCACCGCCACGACCTTGCCGACAATGCGGGCGTGGTCGCCATCGATGGGCGAAAAGTCCTTGTTGGCAGGTAGCAGTGACACATGCCCGTCCTTGCGTTGGAAGGTCTTGACGGTCGCCTCGTCGTCGAGCATGGCCGCGACGATGTCGCCGTTGACGGCGTCGGGCTGACTGCGCACCACGACCCAGTCTCCGTCGCAGATCGCGGCGTCGATCATCGACTCGCCGACGACCTTGAGTAGGAAGAGCTCCCCGTCGCCGACAAGGGATCGGGGAAGAGGGAAGACCTCCTCGATCGACTCTTCAGCGAGGATTGGCCCGCCAGCGGCGATGCGCCCGATGACCGGAACATAGGCAGCTGTGGGACGTGCGTCCCCGGACCCGGTCTCGTCGAAGCCGCCGTGATCGGGGCTGGAGTGAGAGTGCCCGGAACCCGCCCCCGGCATCACGATCTCCATGGCGCGCGGGAGGCGGGGGTCGCGACGGATGTAGCCCTTGCGCTCGAGCGCGGTGAGTTGATGCGCGACGCTGCTCGGGCTGGTGAGGCCCACGGCCTCTCCGATCTCGCGCATGCTGGGCGGGTAGCCGCGGGTTTCTATTGCGGTGCGGATCATGTCGAGCACGATGCGCTGGCGCACGGTGAGCCCGTCGGCATCGGGGAGCCCCTCGGGCACCGCGATCTCCACGACTCGGGGCCGGCCGGCCTTGCGCCGAGCGGCTGGTACGGCGTCGACGCCTCGAGGGCCGTCGGTGGGGGGTTCCTCGATGGCCATGTCTGTTTACTCCCTCGCCGTTGGATCGATGGATCGATGGACGTGACGAACGATCGTGCAGCGGAGGCGCTATGTCGGACCCTCTGGGCAGACTCCCGAGTAGATCCGCTGAACGCTCCTGCGAATGGCTACACCGTAGCGAGTTAGTACATCTGTTTCAAACATGTGTACGGAAATACTCGACACGGCGCGTCGGGAGTGCTAGAAATCGGATATGCGTTCGATCGAACACTCGTACGTATCGGGAGTCACGACAGCGCGTCCAGCCAGCGTCACCGGAACACCCAGCGTCACCCTCATCCACCGCACCGGTTCAGCACAGCAGGAGGCAGCCATGGCAGCCATGACGATGTCCGCGAAGTACGACCACTACGCGCCTCGCGTCGAGAGGTCTGCCGGCCCTCGCGCTGTGGTCGGCCGTACGGTGGCGCTCCCAGCACGGGCGGGCCGCGATCGCTCACCGGTTCGTCTCACTCGGCGTGGGCGTCGGCTCGCCCGTGTGATGGTCATCGTTGTGGCACTCGTGGTCACCCTGATGCTCATGGTCGTGGGGCATGTCGGGTCGAGCCAGGCCGATGTGGGGCCTGTGGTGGTGGCAACCTCCACCGTCGTCGTGCAGCCCGGACAGACCCTGTGGGCGATTGCGCTCGAGGTCGCGCCCGACGCCGACGCCCGGGACACCATCGAGCGTATTCAGGTACTCAGCGGACTCTCAGGCGTCAACGCGAACGTGGTGCATCCGGGTCAGCGGCTCGTGGTGCCACGCAAGGGCTGAGCTCGGAACCGGCCCTCGGTGCCAGTGTCGGATCCTCGCGACACGCCCGACACGCCGCGCGTATGCCCAAACCCTTGCGCCGTTGCCGGTCGGCCTCTACGGTTCCCACATCTAGTAGTTACACCTTTGTAAGTCGTCCACAGGTTGTGGTTGGAAACCAACAGGTTCTCCCCAACTAGTCCCCAGGCCCGTCCACAGCCCACCCCCGTCCACAGCCCACCCCCGTCCGGGGGGCCTAGCCACTCTCGCCACGTCAGGAGGTCACCCGGTGCACTGCCCCTTCTGTCGTCACTCCGATTCCCGCGTGATCGATTCCCGCACGGCCGACGATGGCACCGCGATCAGGCGCCGGCGCCAGTGCCCCGAGTGCGGCAAGAGATTCACGACCGCCGAGTCGGTCACGATCACGGTTCTCAAGCGCAACGGAGTCACCGAGTCCTTCAGCCGCGCGAAGGTCACCGATGGGGTGCGCAAGGCCTGTCAGGGCAGGCCCGTCAGCGACGACGACCTTGCGGTATTGGCCAGAAGTGTCGAAGAGACCGTGCGCGCCAGTGGGTGTGCAGAGATCGCTAGCCACGATGTAGGTATGGCGATCCTCGGTCCGCTGCGCGACCTCGACGAGATCGCTTATCTGCGATTTGCCTCGGTCTACCGGGCCTTCACCAGTCTTGAGGACTTCGAATCTGAGATCAGCCTCCTACGCGCTGAACGGGATCTCAGTACCACGTCGGCCACCTGACGATCAGATCCGCTCAGGTCTACCGACCACCAGCAACCACCAGTCACCACCATGACCACCGCCCGGGACGTCCCAGTACCAGTACGACACCTGAACATCAGGCCCGACTAGCTCGAAGTACGAACCGCAGCAATGCGGGGGGGAACGGATTCGCACGAGAGCACGTGAGCACGACAGACCACACACCAGACACCAGATCAATCGCACGAGTCGAACGACCCGACGGGGGTCGCGGCAGGGTCGATGGAGGAGCGAGATGACGCAGACGACGGGTAGCGCGAAGAGTGCCGCTGTGAAGAAGGGGAACCCCGGTGCGTCGGGGCTCACGATCGACCGGATCTTCACAACCCCGGGCGTTCACCCCTACGACCAGGTGACCTGGGAGCACCGCGATGTGGTCCAGACCAACTGGAAGACCGGTGAGGTCGTCTTCGAGCAGCGCGGTGTCGAGTTCCCCGACTTCTGGTCGGTCAACGCCTCCACGATCGTCACCACCAAGTACTTCAGGGGTGCGGTCGGCACCGAGGTGCGCGAGCGGAGCCTGCGTCAGCTCATCGACCGCGTCGTCCTGACCTATGCGAAGGCTGGCAAGGACTACGGCTACTTCCTGACCCCGGCCGATGCCGAGACCTTCGAGCACGAGCTGACCTGGATGCTTCTCAACCAGATCTTCTCGTTCAACTCCCCGGTGTGGTTCAACGTCGGCACCACGAGCCCCCAGCAGGTCAGCGCCTGCTTCATCCTCTCGGTCGACGACACCATGGACTCCATCCTCAACTGGTACCGCGAAGAGGGTCTGATCTTCAAGGGCGGATCTGGTGCGGGCCTGAACCTCTCGCGGATCCGTTCGAGCAAGGAACTCCTGCACTCGGGTGGTACGGCGAGCGGTCCCGTGTCGTTCATGCGTGGCGCGGACGCATCAGCGGGCACGATCAAGTCCGGTGGTGCCACTCGTCGCGCGGCGAAGATGGTCGTTCTCGACGTCGACCACCCTGACATCGAGGAGTTCGTCGAGACCAAGGCCGCCGAGGAGCGCAAGATTCGCGTCCTCCGCGACGCAGGATTTGACATGGACCTTGGCGGTAAGGACATCACGAGCGTCCAGTACCAGAACGCCAACAACTCTGTGCGTGTCACCGACGACTTCATGCGCGCCGTCGAGGATGGCCGTGAGTTCGGCCTCCGTGCCCGTTCCACGAACGAGATCATCCAGACCGTCGATGCCCGCACTCTGTTCGAGAAGATCTGCAAGGCCGCGTGGGAGTGCGCCGATCCCGGCATCCAGTACGACGACACCATCAATGACTGGCACACCAACCCCGAGACCGGACGCATCACCGCGTCCAACCCTTGCTCGGAGTACATGAGCCTGGACAACTCCTCGTGCAACCTCGCGAGTCTGAACCTGCTCAAGTTCCTCAAGGATGACGACACCTTCGACGCCGTCAATTTCGCCAAGTCCGTCGAGCTGATCATCACCGCGATGGATATCTCCATCTGCTTCGCGGACTTCCCGACGGAGCCGATCGCCGACACCACGCGCAAGTACCGCCAACTCGGGATCGGATTCGCCAACCTGGGTGCATTGCTCATGGCCACGGGCCTGCCCTATGACAGTGATGGTGGACGCGCACTGGCTGGAGCCATCACGAGCTTGATGACCGGTACGGCCTACAAGCGCTCCGCGGAGATCGCTGGCGTCGTGGGCGCTTACGAGGGCTACGCCCGCAATGCCGATGCCCACCAGCGCGTCATGCGCAAGCACGCGGCGGCTACCGACGCCGTTCGTTCGGTCACAAGCCTGGACAGCGATGTCCTCAAGCTTGCGCACAAGTCCTGGGAAGACGGCAACAAGATGGGGGCGAAGAACGGGTGGCGCAACGCACAAGCCTCCGTGCTGGCGCCCACCGGCACCATCGGCTTCATGATGGATTGCGACACCACCGGGATCGAGCCGGACTTCTCCCTCGTGAAGTTCAAGAAGCTCGTCGGCGGCGGATCGATGCAGATCGTCAACCAGACCATCCCGCGTGCGTTGCGCCGCCTCGGCTACACCGAGGAGACCGTCGAGGCGATCGTCGAGCACATCGCCGAGAAGGGCCATGTCATCGACGCACCTGGTCTCAAGACCGAGCACTACCCGGTCTTTGATACGGCGATGGGCGAGCGCTCGATCACCGCCATGGGCCACGTGCGGATGATGGCGGCCTGCCAGCCGTTCCTCTCGGGTGCGATCTCCAAGACCGTGAACATGCCCGAGGATGCCACCGTCGAAGAGGTCGAGGAGATCTACTTCGAGTCCTGGAAGATGGGCATCAAGGCCCTGGCGATCTACCGCGACAACTGCAAGGTCGGCCAGCCCCTCTCCGATGGCTCCAACGGCAAGGCCGCCTCCGACAAGGCCGCCTCCGACAAGGCCGCGACCATCGTCGAGTACCGCCCGGTGCGCAAGCGCCTGCCGAAGAAGCGCCCAAGCCAGACGGTGTCCTTCACCGTGGGTGGCGCCGAGGGCTACATGACCGCCGGTTCCTACCCCGACGACGGTCTCGGAGAGGTCTTCCTCAAGCTCGGCAAGCAGGGCTCCACCCTCGCGGGTGTGATGGATGCGTTCTCCATCGCCATCTCGATCGCGCTGCAGTACGGCGTCCCACTCGAGGCGTACGCCTCGAAGTTCGTCAATATGCGCTTCGAACCCGCCGGTTTGACCGACGATGCCGATGTCCGCATGGCGCAGTCGATCATGGACTACATCTTCCGTCGGCTCTCCCTGGACTACCTGCCCTATGACAAGCGGGCGGCGCTCGGAATCTTCACCGCCGATGAGCGCTCCGAGCAGGTCGCTGCCTCGTACAACTCGCCAGCCGCGATCACCGCGACCGACGACGATCTTGAGGCACTCGCACAGTCGGTGCCCGTCGAATCACCCGTGGCCCCGCTCGAGCAGACCCCGCTCGGCTCGGCACCCGCGCCGAAGACCGCGCACTCCTCGGCCGAACTGCTCGAGATGATCACTGGCAAGACCTCTGACGCACCGCTATGCCTGACCTGTGGGATCAAGATGCGCCCTGCCGGCTCGTGCTACGTCTGCGAGGGCTGCGGTAGTACCAGTGGCTGCAGTTAAGTGAAGCTCCTGGCGCCTGCAATAGCGGGCGTCGGGTTAAGCCGGGGCGGGTTGTCGTGGGGAAGCGACAACCCGCCCTGAC
>CAFBPU010000065.1_pt1 | contig 13472 bp, 9 predicted proteins | sample 7269791 | NCBI WGS metagenome assembly CAFBPU01 (sample SAMEA6814154, study PRJEB35770) | freshwater metagenome | biome: Freshwater; feature: Freshwater reservoir; material: water | place: Czech Republic | collected 2017-06-27 | depth 30m m
CGTGTCGACTCGGTAGGTGGAAAACCAGGCGTCCACTTGGTGCAGATAGGCGATGGCGTCCGCGAGGATGTCGTCGAAGTTCTCGGGGAATGACTCACCGCGGATGTCGAACGTGACCGCCGTGCCCCAGACGTTCTCGACGTGCGTGCGCCGCTGCCATGTCCCAGGGCCTGCGAGAGTGACTGAAGGAGTGTCCACGTCTGCCTCCATCCGCGTGTCGGTGATCATCACAGACCGGCCTTGGACATGGCCGCCGACAGCGAGGTCTTCCAGGCCTGCCATGTCAGTGTTGCACCGCTGACGTTGGCGATGCTGGCCGACTGTGCGGCGACGGTCTCGGACTTCAGGATCGGGATCGAGAAGTCGGAGTAGGGCTGAGACGCTCCGTCCGGAAACACGACCGACCAGGCAGAGGTGATCTTGCCGCCCTGCACCCTGATGCCGACCTGCACGCTGCCGTACTTGTGGGAGATCAGGCTCCCGACGTAGTCCTTCGGCCCGGTTGCGGTGGCAGCGGGTGTGGGGGTCGCAGTCGCGGTGGGCTTCGCGGACGGAGTGGCCGCCTTCGTTGCAGTTGACTTCGAGGGCGCTGGGCTCGCGGCGGTCGACTTGGTCGATGCGGGCGACGACGCCGCAGGCGTCGCGCTCGCCGATGCCGAAGCTGACGCTGACGCAGACGGGGTTGGCGTGGCAGCCGGAACGTCGGAGGCCGGCGCATCGCTGGGCGGCGCGGTGGTGGGATCGGTCGAGGTGATGGGGGGTGGTGCACCTAGGCCCGAGGAGCTGTCGGCCGGGCCCGCCGCGATCGCGACCGAGTTCTCGGCTCCGGAGTAGGACAGCACCGCGGCCAGTCCCGCGAGAGTGCCCGTGGACACCAGGATCGCGCGCTTCATGACGGACTCCACATCTGCTGGCGGGTCGGGCGATCAGAACGAGAAGGCTTCATGGTGAATCCGCTGTTCGGGGACACCGGCATCGAGGACGGCGTTCCGGATGGTTGAGGTGAACGAGTCGGGGCCGCACACGTAGACATCGGTTGATTCCAAGCCCGGGATGAGGCGCTCGAGATAGTCAGGGGTCATGGGGTGCAGGTGCCGCGGGCCCTGGAGGTAGTGCAGTCGCCAGCCTCGACGGATGACGAGTTCCTCGAGCTCGGCGCGCAGGGGAGCAGTCGTCACATCCGAGACCCGGTAGATCACGGTGACCGCCGTGGCATCAGGTAAGTCGTCGAGAACGGCGCGGATCGGGGTGATGCCGACGCCAGCAGCGAAGGCCGCGATCGAGTCACCATGTCTGGCGGCGGCTGTGAAGACGCCATAGGGCCCTTCAGCGAAAACCCTTGTGCCAGGGCGCAACTTGGAGATCATCGCGGACTGGTCGCCGAGGTTCTTGACGGTGATGCGCAACCAGGACGGATTGGGCGATGCCGACAGGGAGTACGGATGAGCCTGCCACCACCACTCTCGCGTCATGAACCGCCACTGGAAGAACTGACCTCCTCTGCCTCTCACGAGGTCGAGGTCGACTCCGGAGATGTACACCGACACCACCCCGTCGGCCTCAGGAACCACGGCGGCGACCTTGAACTGGTGACGACGGGACATCAGGATCGGTGCGACGAAGCGGTTCACCACGATGACGGCCAGCACGAATAGATACAGGCTCGTCCAGAAGTAGCGTTGCGCCGGGTGGGCGACGAACATGGGGCCGAGTGCCACCTGGTGGCCGAACGAGAGCGCCACCGCGATGTAGAAGTACATGTGGGTGACCCACCAGGTCTCGTACTTCATCCGCTGACGGATCTTTCGGTAGGACAGGAAGCCGAGCCCCATCATCAGGACGAAGGCGGTTGTGGCTGGCATCATCCACGCGGACTTCGTGATCAGTGACCACAACTGTCCGAGGAAGGTGTTGCCCTCAGCCTGTGCGTAGCTGATGGTGGTGAGGACAAAGTGCCCCATGACGAGGAGCAACGAGTAAGGCGCCACCGTACGGTGCAGCACCACCATTCGGTCATGACCGATTTCCCTCTCGAGCCAGGGGATTCGGGAAACAAGGAGGAGCAGTAGGAGGCAGAGGTAGGTGCCGGCGAGGGCAGAGATGGTTCCCGCGGCAAGCACCTTGCCACCAGGAAAGTCGAGTCCGTCCTTAACCGATGCGACGCCGATGCCCAGTGAGATGCCGAGACCGATGCCGCCGATGGTGATCGCGATGTCACCGCGGCGACGGCTCGTCCCGCGTCCCGCGATACCGCGAACGATCTCGGGACGATCCTTGCTGCGCGCGATACCCGGCTGGGGCGGGCCGATCGGGGCGGGCGCAACCGGGACGGAATACGGCGCCGACGGAACCTCGACATCAGTACCGGACGCATTCTCCAGCGAGGCGGAGAGATCCTCGGGGAAGTAGTTGGGCAGCAACGAGTTGCGACCCGGGAAGGCATCGACTCCACCGTCGACGGTCGTCCCTTGCGCAGCGCCGATGGCGGTTGCCGACCCCGAGCTCCTTAGGGCGTTCACAGCCCGGCCCCGGTGAGTGCTGCCTGCAGTGACGTCTTGTACGCGGCGAGGGTCAACGTAGCTCCCGATACCTTGGTGATGTTGGCGGAGTTTGCCGCGACGGTCTTGGTGTTGTACTGCGGAATTGAGTTGGTGTTGATGGACGTGGTCTCGGTTCCATCGGACCTCGTAAACGTCGCGTTCGCCGACGTGATCACGCTGTTCACCACCACGATGGTCACCGTGATCTGGCCGTGGTTGCCGCTGATCCAGGTGGCCGGGCCTGTGAAAGTTCCGCTCACGAGGGGCTTCGCGGGGGTGCTCGTCACGGATGAGGACGAGGTGCTCTCTGTCGTGGCGGCGACCGCAGTCACGTAGTAGGTGTAGGCGGTTCCGTTGGTGAGCCCGGTGTTCGTATAGGTCGCGGTCGCAGGTGATGCGATCAGGACGCCGTTGCGGTAGACGCGGTAGGAGGTCGCCGTTGCCACCGCATTCCAGTTGAGGATCACCTGCGTGTTCCCAGGGGCGGCGACGAGGCCTGTCGGAGCCGACGGGGCGGGGGCGAGCGGCGTCGACGTGACTGCCGACGATGCGATCGACGACGCGCTCCCGTTCACGGCCACGACTGTGTAGCTGTACGCGGTGCCGTTCGCGAGGCCTGTATCGGTGTAGGTCGTCCCCGATTGAGTGACGATGAGGCTCGCGCCGCGGTAGACCTTGTACTGCGTCGCGTTCGCTGAGGACGTCCACGACAGTGATACCTGCGCGTTGCCCGCTGTGGCGGCCAGCCCGGTCGGAGCGGCGGGCGTGATCGCGAAGGGGGTCACGGTCACCGTCGCGGATTGGCCTGACTCCACCGTGGCAACGACTGCGGTCACGAAGTACGTGTAGGAGACCCCATTGGCAAGCCCCGTGTTCGAGTACGTGGTGCCCGACAGCCCAGTGACGAGGAGTACGCCGCCGCGGTAGACGTTGTAGGTGGCACCCGGGACCGCGGTCCAGTTCAGGTTCGCGATCGTGTCGGCGGCCTGGCCTGTGAGGCCCGTGGGTGCACCCGTCACGGGGGCGACGGGTGTGGCGCTCGTCGTGGCCGAGGCGGGCGAGGTCGAGCTCGCGTTGACGGCCTTGACTGTGTAGGCGTAGGTGATGCCGTTCGTCAGCCCGCTGTCGACATAGGCCCTCGTGGCCGTGGTACCGAGCAGGACCCCGGCGCGGTATACCTCGTATGACGTGGCGCTCGCTACTGCAGACCACGAGAGCGAGACGCTGCGGTCCGACGGTGTGGCGGCGAGCCCGACGGGCGCGGACAGCGGGGGCGCCACCGGTGTTGCGGACACCGTGGCCGACGGTGAGGACGCGACCGAGTTCTGCTTGTAGGCAACGACGTAGTACGTGTAGGCGGTCCCGTTTGTTCGACCCGTGTCGGTGTAGGTGGTTCCTGCCTGGGACGCCACCAGCGAGCCGTTGCGGTAGATCTGGTAGCGGGTAGCGCCCGTGGGGGCGGTCCAGGCGAGGGACACCTGGCCGTTGCCAGGGGTCGCGAGAAGGCCTGTGGGTGCGGACGGTGCCGAGGCCACTGGGGTACTCACCACACTGCTGGAGGCAGAGGAGAGTGCGGCGCCGTTGGCTGCTTTCACAGTGAAGGTGTAGGCAGTTGCGTTCACCAGGCCCGTGACAGTGAACGTCGTGCTGGTCGTCACGCCGATAGGCGCGACAACTCCCTGCCGGTAGATGTTGTAGCCCGTCGCGGAGGGAGCAGCCGCCCACGCGAGCTCCACAGAGCCGTCGCCCGGCGAGGCGACCACGCTCCTCGGAGCGCTGGGCGCCGCGGCAGTCGGCCTGCCGACGATCGTGGCGGAGACCGGCGACCAACCGGCGACGTTGGTTGCGATCACGATGTAGTGGTAGGCGACGCCGTTGTCGATCCCGGTGTCAGTGAACGAGGGGAGGATCGTGGTCGCCAACTCGGTGTTGTCGCGCATCACGAGGTAGCCGGTGGCTCCGGAAACCGGAGTCCATGACAACGTCACCTGATTCGAGGCGCCGACGGCGGTGATGCCTGTGGGCGCAATGGGCGGGGCGACATAGGGGGCCTGCACATAGTGCTGCGCGCGCACCTGGGCGGTCACGGAGGCGACAAGACGCGTCATCGCCAACTGGGAGACCACCACCTCGCGCGCTGCAGCCACCACTCGGGTATTCGCCGAGGTGACAGTTCTCGCGGTGCTGAGGTCGTCTGCGAGCGTCGTGCTACGCAGCGCTGCGGTGTGGGCGGCCGTAGCCACACGCTGCACCTGCTTGATGGAGGCATACGCGGAGAGGGCGCGAAGGTATCTCGTGCGGATCGCGACGACGCGGGTATCCGCGTCAACCACGAGGTTGACCTCTTCGGACACTTGGGCAGCGGTCTGACCCCAGTCGTTGTTGACTTCTTGGCCCGGGGCCGGGGTGGCCGAGGCGGCGGGGGCAAGGGCCACCATCGCGCCTCCGAAGGTCGAGCCCACGGCTGCAAGACCCGCGATCGCGGCAATCGCTCGCTCCGTCGGGGTCGCACTCCTCGGCGTGTTCATGTGTTCATGTCTCGGCGACGGGAAATCATGACTTGAATCCGGCGCGGACGAGGGCGGACTGCAGTGACTGCTGGAACGCCTCAGAGGTCAGTGAGGCTCCGGAGACGGCGGCGACGTTCGCCGTGTCCTTCGCCTGCATGGCCTCGAGCTTGAGCATCCCGAGCGCCCGGGTGTTGTAGATGGCGGAGTCGCTCGTGAGGGCGGCCTGCTGTGCGACGGAGATGGCACTGAGATGGCCGCCGTAGACGCGGATGCGTACCTGGAGTGGTTCACGGGTGAAGGTCGACGCCGGCACGATGTACAACTTGAGATCACCGAGATAGGTGCCATCGACGGGCCGGTAGTGGAGCGCCTTGATGGCGGCGGTGCGCGTGGCCACAAGGTTTGTCAGCGCGAGTCGCGCCGTGGCCTCGGCGGCCTGGGCCTTCACGGTCAGGGCGTGTGCGGCGAGGTAGGCCGACTTGGTGGTGGCGATCCGGGTGGCGATCTTCGACGCTACTGCCACCAGGTATGCGGCTCGCGCGGTGGCTTCTGTGGCTCCCCGCGCGAGTGTCAGGCGATGAGCGAGCGACAACTTCGTCTTCGCGGCGATCACGCTGGGGGTAGCAGCTACCTGAGTGGCGATCTCGGACGTTGCCTGCGCCGCTGACTGTCCGTAGTCGTTGTTGATGCTCTGGCCCGGGTTAGGAGCGGCGGCGGCATCCGCGATCCCGGCCCATGACGTGGCGGCGACAACGGAGCCGACCACCGCCAGGAGGGCCGGTCGTCGGAGTGCTCCTGGCACCGGCTCGCGCAGGGTGCTCGTCGGGGGGTGCGTTAGCGATGGTGAAGTCACCCCCATGCCTTCGGCATCCCAGGACACGGTCCCGTAGGCCGTTCGGGTGAGCCAAGGATTCCGCCACCGGGAATCTTCGACCCGACCTCGATCGACCAACGCTGATCAGAAGTCCGTCATGCATCCTCGGTTCATCGAGGACGGCCCAGAGATGGGAGGCGTCGAGAAGGGTAGGCCAGTGCGCGATTGGGGATTCGCGCACGCACACGCTATGGTCGGCGTAGTGTCGAAGTCATGCTCCGAGACAGCGCGGTCGATCACGACGGCGACGTCACGCTAAGGAGCGCTCGACCCCCGTGGTGCGGTAACTTCCCCCGCGGGAATTCGCGGTCCTCGAGATGGCCCCTCTGGGGTGTGCTCGGACCGGTTCTACAGAGATAGAGGTAAGGCCATGGACGACTTCGGTCCGTGGGACGACTGATCCCACTGGCGACGTGATCCTCGCGATCACGCCGCCCCATCAGCTCACGACGAGCCGGGTTTCCCACGGGGAGCCCGGCTCTGATCATCTCTGGGGTCCGGCGCGTCGGCCGGCGCGTTGCCGTGGCGTCGATCTCCGACCATGGGGCGGTACTGCCGCGCGAGATAGAGTCACGCCGTGTCGCTGCGCTCTCGCCATGATCACCGAGTGGGGCGCGCTGTGGTGGGTGGCATCGTGGTTGCGTTGGCCCTGCTCGCCTGCGGGACGGTCCAGGGCCCGGGCAGCCTGGTTTCCACGTCACCCGAGCCTGCGGTCCCAGTGGGAGTGACGGTCTACTCGATCGACGAGCGCCCCGAGGTCCCTGACCTTCACGGCCCGACTCTCGACGGCGGGACATTCAGGCTCTCGGCCGAACGTGGGCATGTGGTTGTCGTCAATGTCTGGGCGTCGTGGTGTCAGCCCTGTCGGGACGAATCGCCGGTTCTCGTGCGCGTGGCCGCTGCTACACGAATGTCAGGAGTCCGGTTCGTCGGGATCGATGAGCAGGATCGTGACGAGTCAGCGCGTGACTTCGCGAGTGCCGCCGGCACGACCTATCCGCACCTTGTCGACGCAGACGGCTCCTTGCTCGCGAGTGTGCGACTCGTTCCCAGGTCGGCAATCCCGAGCACGCTCGTGCTCGACGCTCGGGGACGGGTCGCAGCGCGAGTGATCGGGCCGGTCGACGCGGATACCTTTGAATCATTGGTCAGATCGGTCGTGGATTCCGAGTCCGGACGATCGTCCTGAAGGGTTGTTCACTCGAGAGGCGACTGCCCAGCTCGCGCGATCAGCCAGCCAGCACAATGCCGAGGTACACCGCTGACAGAGCTGACAGACCCGACAGTGCCCCCCATATGGCGAGGCCCGGTGTGGTCTTTGCGCGGGTGTGGAGCCATGCGGCCACCCCCGAGAGAGCCACGACCCCGGCCTTCGCTGCGAGTAAGCCCTGCCATCCGGGCTTGGCGTCGGCCGACTCGGCTGCGACATTCCAGACTCCGGTGGCGACCAGAACCCAGTAGGCGGGCCAGGCGACCTTGTTGAAGGCTCGGGCGGCGACTTTGGGCAACGCGGGATCCTGGGCGCGCAGCACGGGAACTAGGGCGGCGAGCACCAACTGCCCGCCTACCCATATGGATGCGGCAAGAATGTGCAGGAACAGGCGGACAGTGCCTAGCCAATCGATGTCCATCCGCTGATTGTGTCCTGCTCAGCTCTTGTGGGGCGAGCAGGCGGCTCGCAGGCCCGCCGCACGCGACCCTCTCGCAGACTCGGCGGCATTGGGCGGCGTCCTCGGCGAGACGGTGTATGACATCTATCCTGAGGGGGACATGCCCACCGGACCGGCCCCGAGCCCTGAGACCACCACGCTGAGGGGGAGGCTCGAGGGCCTCACCTTGCGCGATCGACGACGCCTAGGGCGCCGGCTCGACGGTGTGCGGAGTACACGCGGGGATGCACGCGGCGCCCAGGCCCTTCGCCGGATCGCTGAGGACATCACTCGGGCCGAGGGGGTGATCGCCGCCCGGCGAGCATCTGTGCCGATCATCACCTACCCAGATCTCCCTGTCAGCGCCCGACGCGACGACATCGCAGAGGCGATCCGCGATCACCAGGTTGTGATCGTCGCGGGTGAGACGGGTAGCGGTAAGACCACTCAACTACCCAAGATCCTCCTGGAACTCGGGCGTGGAATCACTGGGCAGATCGGCCACACGCAACCGCGACGGATCGCGGCACGAGCCGTTGCCGATCGGGTGGCCGAAGAGCTTGGCGTCGAGGTCGGGGGAGCGGTCGGATACCAAGTGCGCTTCACCGATCACTCGAGCGACAGCACGCTCGTGAAGGTGATGACCGACGGCATCCTGCTCGCCGAGATCGCGAATGATCGTCTCCTTGAACGCTACGACACGATCGTCATTGACGAGGCCCATGAACGAAGTCTCACCATTGACTTCCTGCTCGGGTATCTCAAGGAGATCCTGCCGCGTCGTCCAGACCTCAGGATCGTGGTCACGTCGGCGACGATCGACACCGCGCGGTTCAGCGAGCACTTCGGCGGCGCGCCTGTCGTCGAAGTGTCCGGGCGCACTTTTCCCGTGGAGATCCGTTACGAGCCGTTCGGCGTTGCGGACGACGACGACCGAGATCAGGTGCAGGCCATCTGCGATGCGGTCTCCTCGCTGCAATCGCAAGGCCCGGGCGACATCTTGGTGTTTCTCTCGGGTGAGAGGGAGATCCGCGATACCGCGGATGCGCTTCAGGGCATGAAGCTCCGCGACACCGAGATTCTCGCGCTGTTCGCGCGGCTGTCGGCCGCCGAACAACATCGGGTGTTCGAACAGCACACTGGCCGTCGAGTCGTGCTGGCGACTAACGTCGCCGAGACGTCCCTGACAGTTCCCGGAATCCGCTACGTCGTGGATCCCGGAACGGCGCGGATCTCTCGGTACTCGGCTCGTCTGAAGGTGCAGCGGTTGCCGATTGAGGCGATCTCGCAGGCCTCCGCAAACCAGCGCTCCGGCCGTTGCGGCCGAGTGGCCGACGGCATCGCGGTACGTCTCTACGCGAGCGAGGATTTCCTTGCACGTCCGGAGTTCACCGAGCCGGAGATCTTGCGTACTAACCTTGCGTCGGTCATCTTGCAGATGACGTCACTGGGTCTCGGTGATATCGCGGGCTTCCCCTTCGTAGAGCCTCCGGACTCCCGCCAGATCAAGGACGGCATCGATCTCCTGCGCGAGCTCGGTTCACTCGAGCCGGGGGACGAGTTGCGACTCACCGCGATCGGCCGTCGCCTGGCACGCCTGCCGCTTGACCCGCGGCTGGGGCGCATGGTCATCGAGGCTGAGAAGCAGGGTTGCGTTGCAGAACTCCTCGTGATCGCGTCGGCGCTCTCGATTCAGGATCCACGTGATCGCCCCAGCGACAAGAAGGCACAGGCCGACCAGCAGCATGCTCGCTTCGTTGATCCCACGAGCGATTTCCTCGCCTTCCTCGGGCTCTGGAAGTACCTTCGCGATCAGCAGAAGGAGCGAAGCAGTAGTGCGTTCCGCCGCATGTGTCGCGAGGAGTTCCTGCACTACCTTCGGGTGCGTGAATGGCAGGACGTCCACTCTCAACTGCGCCAGGCCTGCAAGGAACTGGGGATCGAGATCGGCTCAGGCACAGCCGACCCAGCAGTTGTTCACCGCGCCTTGCTCGCCGGGCTCCTCTCCCACATCGGTTCCTACGACCCCGTTCGTCGCGACTATCTCGGCGCTCGCGGGGCACGCTGGTCGATCCACCCCGGCTCCCCGCTGTCACGTAAGCCTCCGCAGTTCGCGATGGCAGGTGAACTCGTGGAGACATCCCGCCTGTTCGGTCGCGTGGTTGCCCGGGTCGATCCAGAGTCGATCGAGTCGGTGGCGGGCGATCTGTTGCAGCGCAGCTATTCCGAGCCTCGATGGTCGGCCAAGCGCATATCCGTGGTCGCCGACGAGCGGGTCACGCTCTATGGAGTGCCGCTGGTGGTGGCCAGACGGGTGCAGTACGGCCGGATCGATCCTGTGGTCTCGCGCGAGTTGTTCATCCGTCATGCACTCGTCGCGGGGGAGTGGGTCAGCCACCATCACTTCGTGCGGGATAACGCGGCACTCGTCGCTGAGGTCGCAGAGCTCGAGGACCGGGTCCGTCGCCGCGACCTGCTGACCGAGGATGAGGCGCTGGTCGAGTTCTTCGAGGCTAGGATCCCTGCTGAGATCTGCGACGGCCGATCCTTTGACCGCTGGTGGAAGACCGCGCGCCGCGACACCCCGGATCTGCTGACCTACTCGCGCGAGTTGTTGGTGGGCGAGACGTCCGACGAACTCGAGGGGGAGTTCCCACGCCGATGGTCATTCGGGGCGTTCGACGTCGAACTCCCCCTCTCCTATGCGTTCGAGCCGGGCGCCGACAACGATGGGGTCACCGTCGACCTTCCCCTGGCCCTCTTGCCGCAGGCCCATCCGGACGACTTCCTCTGGCAGGTCCCGGGTCGACGAGAGGAGGTCGTGACCGCTCTGATCCGGCTCCTACCCAAGGGCATACGCACTGCCTTCGTTCCTGTGCCCGACACCGCGCGCGCGGTTTTGCCCGACCTGGATCCAGGTAGCCAAGGGCTGCTGGAATCCCTCGGGGCCGCGTTGACGGGCCGTACCGGCGTCGTGATCCCCTACGAGGCTTGGTCTCCGGCCTCCCTGCCTGATCACCTACGCGTCACGATTCGGGTCGTCGACGAGGCTGGCGCCGTTCTCGACGAGGGCAAGGACCTGGCCGCCCTCCAGTCCGCACTGGCACCGGCCGTGCAGGCATCCATCTCGCACGCATCCCGATCCCTCGAGCGGGTCGGGCTTGTTGAGTTTCCTCGCGAGGGGGTGCCTCGCGTCGTGGAGGAGTCGCACGGTGAGCACGTCGTGCGGGGCTGGCCTGCCCTGGTTGCACGTGGCGATTCGGTGGATCTCCGGGTTCTCGTCGGCGGGGCTGAGCAGGATCTGGAGATGCGCTCCGGCGTTCGCGCGCTGATGCGTCGTGACATCGCTGTGCCGCTCCGATACGTCGTGGGTGTGCTCGATATGCGGGAGAAGTTGGCCTTGGCACACACCCCCCACGGATCCGTCCCCGCACTGGTCGATGACGCGTTCGCGGCCTGCTTGGACTCTGCCGTGGTGCGAGCCGGCGGTGTGCCCTGGGATCGTCGGGCCTATGACGCGATCGTGGCTGATGCGCGTGCCAGGATCGGCGATGATCTCCTTCGGACAGTTCGTCAGTCGGCGCAGATCCTCGAGCTCGCGAACGAGTCGCGACTCAGGCTGGCGTCCGTGACGTCTCCGAAGCTCCTCGAGATGCGCGTGGACATTACTGCGCAACTCGATGCGATCGTGGCCGACGGATTCATCTGTGATGCGGGGGCCGAGCGCCTGCCGGACTTGCTGCGGTATCTCCGCGCTGTGGCGCGACGGCTCGAGACCGCGCCGGAGGATCCCGCCCGCGACCAGTCACGTCAACGACAGATCGAGGCGGTCAGTGGCGAGGAGCGTGCGACGCTCGCGATCCTCTCGCCCGCGGAAGCACAATCGAACGCGGCCCGAGAGATCCGTTGGTTGATCGAGGAACTTCGCGTCAACCTCTTCGCCCAATCCCTCGGCACCCGTGCGCCGATCAGCGACAAGCGCATCCTCAAAGCACTCGACGCACTCCCCCCCATTCGGCGGTGAATGTGCCCTGGGCGGCCTTAGAGGCCGTTCAACTTCCCCAATGGGCAAAGAGGACGCGGAGTTCGGACGTCTAGCTGAGGCCAGTCACGGAGGCGTCAGTCGACGCGGACGATCTCACCCGAGGCGGTGCGGAAGTCGACAGCAACCAGTGAGGGCTCGTCTGCGTCGACCCATGCGATGTTGGAGCCGACGAACGGCGACTCGATGGAGCCGCCGAGCCACTCGCGGATGCGGTCGCGGTCGCCGGACAATTCGCACGCGACGGCAGCGACGTGCGCGGGACCTGCAAGTGAGGGGTGTTCTGATGGGTCGCTCGTCCACTGGATGAAGAACGGCAGTGAACCATCGGCGATGAGGTCGGTCACGCCGATCTGCTTCCACGTGAGGTCGAACCCGTCGGGACGTACGCGATGCCCATCAACGGACTCGCGGCCCAAACGAGCCTCGATCGCCGCGATGTCGTCGACAGCGACGACCCAACCGAGCCAACCGCCCCCAGCTTCGGCCCGAGCCTTGACGGCCTGACCGAAGGGCGCCTTGTCGGACGCGGGGTGATCGAGCGCGGCCACGACCTCGACGTAGGTACCGCCCTCAAGGGGGAGGACGAAGTTGCGGGTGCCGAAACGGGGGTGTCGTCCGCCATCGACGAACGAACCGCCGAGCTGCTGGCCGATCCGCTGCACGGTGTCGAGGAGTTCATTGCTGCTCACGGCGTACGAGACGTGGTCGAGGCGCATAGTCGTATCGTGTCCCACCCTGCTGTGGGGATCTCGAGGGGGGTGGGTCTAAGGGAAATGGGCCACGTGGATCCGATGCGGGCTCCGGTAGGAACCTTTGTGGCTCAAGGGGTCTTGCGGCGAGCGCGCTCCAGGAGTTCGAGCCGGTCGAGGCGTGTGGCCTCCGACGGAGTGGGTGCCGTCCCACCCCGGCTTGCGGGGATCCACCAGGTGTCATCGGGGCCGTGGGGTGCTTGTGGATAGCGGTCCATGGTCTCGGCGAGCAGCGCCCGCATATCTTCCTGGAGTCGACGGGTGACTTCGTCGAGGTCGGCGCCTGCAGGAACGTCGATGGGCTCGCCGATGGTGATCAGCACAGCCTTCCCTCGCGAGAAGTCGCGGGGACGTCCCTTCGTCATGAACCGCTGTGTGCCCCACACCACCGTCGGCAAAATCGGAACTCCGGAGTCTTGTGCGAGTCGTGCCACCCCGGACTTGAATTCCTTGAGTTCGAATGAGCGCGAGATGGTGGCCTCGGGAAATATCCCGACGATCTCCCCGCGTCGCAGGGCCTCTCGCGCGACGAGGAAGGAATCGGCGCCTGCGTCGCGATCGACCGGGATGTGCTTCATGCCCCGCATCAAAGGCCCCCCAACCGGGTGCTTCCAGATCGAGTCCTTGGCCATGAACCGGACGTGGCGCCCCGAAGGATCGGCTCCGAGCCCGGCGAAGATGAAATCGAGGTAGCCGACGTGGTTGCTTGCCAAGACCGCGCCGCCTTGCCGCGGTACGTATCCGGTGCCTTGCATCGTGACGTCGATGCCCAAACATGTGAACAACGTCTTGGCAGCGACGATCACGGGTCCGTAGACGGGTTCAGCCATGGCGCAGACGGTACGGCCCCTCACGTGTCCGTGTCACCATCGCAAGGGTCGGGCGCCGGTAGCCTGAGGAGCATGGCTGATCAGTTGCACGTCACCGTGTTCGCCGATGATCCCCGTATTGAGTCTTTGTCGAAGTATGCCGACGGTATCGAGGAGATCGTCTCGGTCTTCGCCGATGCGAACGACGGCGACGGCGAGCTTCTCGACCACCGCCCGGCACCGGGGGCTTGGTCTGTCGCTGAGATCCTGCACCACCTCGCGGACGCCGAGCTTCA
>CAFBPU010000069.1_pt1 | contig 11926 bp, 12 predicted proteins | sample 7269791 | NCBI WGS metagenome assembly CAFBPU01 (sample SAMEA6814154, study PRJEB35770) | freshwater metagenome | biome: Freshwater; feature: Freshwater reservoir; material: water | place: Czech Republic | collected 2017-06-27 | depth 30m m
CAGCGACCCCCGGCTCGCCCGCCGATCCAGGCGCCCGACGAGGCCCCGGCCCGACCCGCCGCTCCGGTCAGGGACGCCGCTGTCGTGAAGGAGGCGCGTCCCACCAAGCAGCCGGCCCCCGACTCGGCCCCCGGCTCGGCCCCCGGCCGTGGTACCGGTGTGGGCGAGAAGATCGGTGTAGCGGGCGAGAAGGCTGTTCGGCGGCCGCAGCCGGATTCTCCGAACGAGATGGATGACTGGCCCACTGTTCGCCCACCAGCCCCCGACCCACGGGTCGCAGCCGTTGCGGCACAGCCGAAAGCGACCGCAATAACGCGCTCCACTGGGCCGCGGCGGGCTCGACTCATGGTCACCCGGCTCGACCCCTGGTCGGTGATGAAGACCTCGTTCATGCTCTCTCTCTCGGTGGCGATCGTCTCGCTGATCGCGCTCGCTCTCTTGTGGTGGACCCTCGATGTCACCGGCGTGTTTGCCGCGATCGGACGAACCGTCGACGATGTCGCCGGTTCGGCGACCACCTCGTTCGACTTCCTCGCCCTCGTGGGTTTCAGCCGCGTCATGGGGGTTTCCCTCGTGTTGGCCGCGGTCGAGATCGTGCTCGCCTCCGCGCTCTCCACCTTGTTTGCGTTCCTCTACAACCTCTCGGTCGGATTGACCGGGGGTCTCGAGGTCACGTTGTCTGAGGACTCCTGAACCGACGGCGCGGTGATCGCGATGCCCGAGGTTTGGCCCGCAGTTTGGGTGGCCTGCCACGCCTGGGGTAGCCTTCTGCGGCAGCACATGAGGGCCTATAGCTCAGACGGTTAGAGCGCTTCCCTGATAAGGAAGAGGTCGGAGGTTCAAGTCCTCCTAGGCCCACCACCGCCACACCCCCGGGAGGCAGAGACCATGAAGAAGTTGCTGTTGCTCGCCGCGCTCGCCGCGACCGGGTACTTCATCTATCGACAAGTGGCGGCCACCACGGCCGAACAAGACCTCTGGACCGAGGCCACGTCGGCGCCCGATCTCAGATAGCCGCGTGACCGGCCCTTCGGGGCCACCACCGGGGGCTTAGCTCAGCTGGTAGAGCGCTGCCTTTGCAAGGCAGAAGTCAGGGGTTCGAGTCCCCTAGCCTCCACAGACTGTCCGACCACGCCGAGCCTGCCTCGCCGAGTCCATGTGGAAGACTTTCGTCCATGGACAGCATCCGCTTCTCACGCGGCGTTCTGCGTCGTGTCGCCGTGGTCGTGGCTCTCGTGGGCACACTGGCTCTGGGATCGGCGGCCTGCTCAGCGAGTTCCACGACCGGCAGCAGGAGTTCGGCTCCCCAGCTTGCCGACCCGAGCCGCGAGGCCACGGCGCTCGTGACTGCGTGGCTCACCGCCCTTCAGCGCGGCGACAAGGCCGAGATCGCCGGTTTCCTTGCGCCGAATTTCCTGATCCAGCGTGCAGACGGTTCCACGAGCAACCGTGATCAGTACCTCCTGAATCCGCCCAAGGTGGGCACCTTCACTTTGGGGCCGGAGATGGTCGGGATTCAGGACGGTGACAGCTTGACCGTTCGCTGGTCGGTGGAGGTCGACGAGATCATCAACGGCAAGCCCTTCCACAAGGGAGAGGCCGCTCGGCTCACGGGATTCCACTGGACCGGTGCGCGCTGGCAGATTGCGACGTACGCGAACTTCAACGTACCCACCTGATCGACACCGGGCGGGCGCCGCGGTGGACGGCGTGGGAGGATGCCCGCGTGACGACATACGCGACTCTCCACACCAACCACGGCGACATCCGCATCGAGCTCTTCGCCGACCAGTCTCCCAAGACCGTGACGAACTTCGTCACCCTTGCTGACGGGTCACGCGAATGGACCGATCCCCGGACCCGCGCGGTCAAGAACACGCCCCTGTACGACGGCACCGTGTTCCACCGCATCATTTCCGGCTTCATGATTCAGGGCGGAGATCCGCTCGGCACCGGTACCGGTGGCCCGGGCTACAAGTTCGCCGACGAGTTCCACCCCGAGCTCACCTTCGACCGTCCCTACCTGCTCGCCATGGCGAACTCGGGCCCGGCCACGAACGGTTCGCAGTTCTTCATCACTCTCGCTCCGACGACCTGGCTGAACTTCAAGCACACGATCTTCGGTGAGGTCGCTGACGCGGAGAGCCGCGCGGTGGTCGACGCGATCGGCGCGGTGCCCACAGGCGCGCAGGACAGGCCCAAGGCCGACGTCGTCATCGAACGAGTCTCGGTCGAGAGTGTCGACGCCTGACACCTCCGGTGTAGTGGGACGCGGGGTGCCGGTCTGTTATCGGCACCCCGACCGAGAGACCTACATCGCCTGCAATCGCTGTGTCAGGCCGATCTGCCCTGACTGCATGACCAACGCCTCGGTGGGCTTCCAGTGCCCCGAATGTGTGGCCGAGGGCCGTGCGTCCGTCCGCCCCAAGCGGAGCAGGCTCGGGGCTCGTGTGCCGACTCGGCCCTACGTCACTTTCGTACTCGTGGGGCTCTGCGTGGTCGCGTTCGCCTGGGAATTCATGGCGGGCACCCAGCCAGTCGTGGAGGACTGGGGGCTGTGGCCGGTGGGGGTGGCCGGCTTGGATGAGTACTACCGGTTGGTCACCGCGATGTTCTTGCACGTCAGCCTGCTTCATATCGGGTTCAACATGTTGGTGCTGTGGATGCTCGGCCCCCAATTGGAGAACATCCTGGGGCACGTGAGGTTTGCCGCCCTGTACCTCGTCGCCGGTCTCGGCGGATCCGTTGCCTCGTTCTGGTTCAGCTCCCCCAACGGGGTGTCCGTGGGTGCGAGCGGAGCAGTCTTTGGGCTCATGGGCGCCTACGTCGTGGTGGGCAAGGCGCTGCGTACGGACATCTCGCAGGTCGTAGGGCTGATTGCGATCAACGTGGTGCTGGGATTCGTGATCCCGAGCACGGACTGGCGGGCCCACCTCGGCGGTCTCCTCACCGGAGCGGTCGTGGGCGCGATCATGGCGTACGCACCGGCCCGCGGTCGGATACCGCTGCAGGTCCTCGGGACTGTGGTTGTCCTTGTCGTCTTGGTCGTTCTGATCGTGACCAGAGATGCGGCAGTGACGCGCGACCTGGTCTCCGTGGGCGTGGATACGGGTCAATATGCCTGATCCTCGGGCCGCAGGGGCGCGATAGACAACGGGGCAGGCTCTCGTTCGGCTCTCGTTACCCACAGGGTGATCATGGGGGCGGAAGGCGCTTATCCACAGACCCGTCCACACCTGGGGATGAATCACAACCGTGTAACTAGTCAGCCGGATGTCCCCAGGCTGGCTGTGGACACTGTGGACGCCCCTATGAGGTGTGTCACTTGAGTAACACTGACCACAGGAATGCCCAGGTGGGCCAGGTGGGCCAGGTGGGAGGTCAGCGCCAGCGCGTCGACATCCCGAAGCCAACCCCGATCAGACCGAAGCCGACCACGACATTCCACCAGCCGAGGGTCTTCATCACGGGAAGGTCCGCGCCGGCGATGTAGTACACGACGATCCAGAGCAGGCCCAGGACGAAGAAGGCGACCATCGCCGGGGCCCACCAGGAAGCCGACCCGAAGACGGCTGCCTTCGGTGCGGTCGGGGGCGGTGTGAAGCTCTTCTTACGGCGAACCGGGGACTCGGGCATGGTGGTCTCCCTCGGGGCACTCGCGGTGTGAGCACCGCGTGGATGTTCGGTGACTGATCACCGGGTGACTGCTGCCGGAATCGCCCGACTGCCCTAGCGTACCGAGCATGGACAACATGGGGGCAGCGCAGGAGGCGATCGGCCCGTCGGCGCTTCCCCCGCCGGGGCCCGCTGCGCCCTCGCGACGCCCCCGTGGGCTCCATCGCCGCGGCGCATCCCTGGTGGCGGCACTTGTCTTCATGCTTGCGGGGGTGCTCTTCGCGGCCAGTTCGCACACCGCGCAGGGCACGGACCTCCGAGGGGGCCGTGCGGTCCAGACACGTGATCTTGCGGCAAGGGCCGCCCAACGTGTGGCCGAGCAGGAGGCGGTCGTGGAGGCGCTCCAACGAGAGGTGGCTGACCTGATCGCGGTGGGTGGAACCGGAACTGCTCTGGCCGCATCCCAGCGACTCAGTGGAGAGTTGGTGATGCCGGCTGGGCTCGGGGCGGTGGCTGGTCCGGGGTTACGTGTTGTGCTCGACGATGCCCCTAAGAGTGCACGGGGCGGCCCGGGAAATCCCACGGTAGATGATCTTGTCGTTCACCAGCAGGATGTGCAGGCCGTGGTGAATGCCCTGTGGAGGGGAGGGGCAACGGCGGTGCAGGTCATGGACCAAAGGATCGTCGCCACCTCGGCGGTTCGTTGTGTCGGTAACACGCTGCTCTTGCAGGGCCGGGTCTATTCGCCGCCGTTCACCGTCATCGCCGTGGGCGACTCGGAGAAATTGACCCGTTCGCTTGATGACGATCCGCAGGTGACCATCTACCGTGAGTACGTGAACGTCTTTGGACTCGGCTACCTCGTTCGCGTTGAGAAGTCTGTGATGATCCCGGCTTACACTGGGTCACTGGCACCGGTTCACGCGCGCCCGGTGAGCCCATCATGATGAACAGGGAGCATGTCGACGTGAGCGGCAAGTCCGACCCCTCGAGCGCGGTGCCCGACCAGGAGTACCCCGGGGACGTGTTGCGCCTGATCGCGCGGGGCTTTGGCCAGTTGCTCATGACCTTGGGTGTTCTCCTGCTGCTGCTGTGCGTCTACGACTTGTGGTGGACGAACGTTGAGAGTGCTCGCACCATCGCTACGGTTCGCTCGCAGATCCTGGCTGATTGGGCACGGCCAATTCCTGGCCCAGATCCCGCGAACACGTCGGACCCGGGGTCCGAGCCTCAGGGGTTTGCCCAGCCTGACTACGGCTCAGGGTTCGCGCTGCTCTACATCCCGCGTATGCGCGACAAGGTGTGGGGGCTCCCCATCCTCGAGGGCACCAGCAAGGCGATCCTGGCCCAGGGCGCCGGGCACTACCGCACCACGGCCATGGTCGGAGCGATCGGCAATTTCGCGATCGCCGCGCACCGCTCCACGCACAACGAACCGTTCGCCCATATCGACGATCTGCGGGTGGGCGACAAGGTCTTCGTCCAGACCCGCGACACCTGGTACGTCTACACGCTGCGCGAGGACAATCCCAATCTGAGTCCACTGGATGTCTGGGTCATCGATCCGGTACCGGGTCAGGTGGGGGCCGTTCCCAAGAAGCGCCTGCTCACCATGACCACCTGCACCCCCCGATACGGCTCTACCGGACGCTGGGCGTGGTGGGGCGAGCTCGTTGCCACAAGATCAGCGTCACAGGGTCCGCCCCCCGGGGTTAGCGTGACCACCTGAGTGCGCCTGCTAGCTCGACGCTCGACCCTTCAGTACGTGCTCAGCTCCCGCCCCTCGTCCGCAACCGACTGTGAGGACATCGCGTGTACGCCTGGTTCTGGCGCACCCTCCCCGGCCGTTGGCCGGGGAAGCTTCTCGCTACTCTCGCCGCGCTGGGGGTCGTGATCGCCATTCTGTTCGTCGTCGTCTTCCCCTGGCTCGAACCCAAGTTGCCGTTCAACGATGTGACGGTGGATGAGCCCATCTACGTGGTGACGCCGACGCCAGCTCCGAGCCTGAGCTGAGACGCAGTCGCCAGTTGGCCGTGTGTGGCCGGGAGGGTGCTCATGGCCAGCAGCCCACGTGCCGTAGGCGATGATGTGGTCGTGACCACGCGGATTCTCGTTGTCGATAACTACGACTCCTTTGTCTTCAATCTCGTCCAGTACCTCGCCCAGCTAGGCGCCGAGGTCGATGTGCGGCGCAATGACGAGGTCGCTCCCCACGACGCCAAGGGCTATGCGGGTGTGCTGCTCTCCCCGGGTCCGGGAACCCCGGCCAACGCGGGAGTCTGCATGCAGATGGTGCATGAGCTCGCGGGAGTGATCCCCATTTTTGGTGTGTGCCTAGGCCACCAGGTGATCGGCGAGGCGTTCGGTGCGACGGTTGGTCGCGCACCCGAACTGCTCCACGGCAAGACCAGCCTGGTTGAGCACGATGGCCGCGGAGTGTTCACCGGACTGGCCAACCCGCTGACGGCGACGCGATACCACTCACTTGCCATCGATCCAGCGACCGTCCCGCCTGAGTTGGAGGTCAGCGCGCAGACCGCCTCAGGAGTGATCATGGCCGTACGGCATAGGTCACTTGCCGTCGAGGGCGTTCAGTTCCACCCCGAAAGTGTCCTCACCCAGGGAGGTCACCACATGCTCGCGAACTGGCTCACCGCATGCGGAGACCCCGATGCCCTCGCTCGCAGTGAGGGACTCGCCCCCGTCGTGGGACGCTGACCACCCGCCCGGACCGGGCGGCGGGCGGACCTCAATGCCCGACCGCCGCGCCCCGCGCATTGCCGGTCAGGTCGGTGTGGGTGTCGGTGTCGGTGTCGGCTTGGGTGTCGGTGTCGGTGTGGGTGTCGGTGTGGGCGTGGGTGTGGGTGTGGGTGTCGGTGTGGGTGTCGGAGGCGCACTCGCCACCGTGATGGTCACGAGCGTTCCCTTCACCGCACTTATCCCGGCCTTCGGCGACTGTGCGAGGACCTGCCCCACCGGCACGGTGATGTCCTCCTGCCGGACCACATTGGGCTCGAACCCTGCATTGATCAGGTCACTCCGGGCCTGCGCTTCACTCTCACCCACCACGCTGGGAACGGGGCCTCGGCCGCTCGACACCGAGATGTCGATCGGAGTCGAGGCGTCCACTGTTGTGTTCGGCGGGGTTCCCTGATCCACCACGGCCCCCGAGGGCTGGTCGGAGTCGACGGTGGAGACCTTGCCGAGCGTCAGATTGGCCGCGACCAGGGCTGCCCTCGCTGCGTCCGACGATGTCAGGCCCACGAGTGAGGGTACGAGCGCCTGGTCCTTACCGAGCGAGACCGTGACGTCGACCTTCTGCCCCTTTTCGATCTGCTCACCCGGCTGTGGCAACTGACCGATGATCGTGTCCTTCGGGCGATCCGCCGATGACTGCGGGGTCTGCTGGCCCAAGACGAGGCCTTGGTTGCCCAGTGCCAGCTGGGCTTCGGAGACCGTCAAACCCGAGAGGTTCGGGGTCACGACCCGCTCCACGGCGGGCGATCCGAAGATCACCCGCCCGACCAGCAGGGTGCCGACGCCCACGATGACTACTCCGAGAGTCAGAAGTACCCAGAAGGCAGGGCTGCGGGGGGTCGAGCGGATTGAGGGTTGCCGGTAGGAAGCTGGGTCGATGCCTGCCCCGACAGGTGCGAGCACCTCGGTGTCGCGACCGACGGCGGGTGCGGTGGCTCTGATCGGGTTGCCCGCGATCGCGCGTTCGACATCGGCCCGCATCTCGATCGCGCTCTGGTAGCGATCTTCAGGATTCTTGGCCAGAGCGGTGAGCACGATGGTGTCGATCTCACTGCTGATCGATGGGTTGAGCTGCGACGGCGGAACGGGTGGCTCGCTGACGTGCTGGTAGGCGATCGACACCGGGGACTCGCCGGTGAAGGGGGGTCTTCCGGTGAGCAGTTCGTAGACGAGGCAGCCGGTTGAGTAGATGTCGCTGCGCGAGTCGACGATCTCGCCACGTGCCTGCTCAGGTGAGAGGTAGTGCGCGGTGCCCAGCACCGCGGACTGCTGGGTCATCGTCTGGCCCGAATCGGCGAGGGCCCGCGCAATACCGAAGTCCATGACCTTGACGTCGCCACCGCGCGTCAACATCACGTTGGCAGGCTTGATGTCGCGGTGGACGATCCCATGCCGGTGGCTGTAGTCCAGCGCAGCGAGGGTGCCGTTGGTGATCTCGAGGGCCCGCTCGGGGAGCAGCCGGCGGCCGCTCGCGAGAAGCTGTCGGAGAGTCATGCCGTCGACGTACTCCATGACGATGTACGGCACGACGGTGCCCGGCCCGCCGCCATGACCATCGCCCAGGATGTCCTGGCCAGTGTCATAGATTGCCACCACATTGGGGTGGTTGAGGGATGCGGCACTTTGGGCCTCGCGTCGGAAACGCGCCTGGAAGCTGGGATCGCGTGCCAGATCAGGACGCAGGATCTTCACCGCGACGCGACGGCCCAACCTGAGGTCACGGCCCTCGAACACCTCAGCCATACCTCCGCGGCCGATGACCTCGCCGAGCTCGTAGCGCTCGCCAAGGCGACGGATGTCCTCGCTCACCGTTCCTCCTCCTGCGTCGGGCAACTGCCCGACGTTGCGTGCTTCGGCATCCTCACCGCAGCACCGCTTCCATCACTGCTCTCGCGATAGGTGCCGCGAGCTTGTTACCGCTGACTTCGGCGGCGCCCCCGCCGTTCTGCAGGACCACGGCGACAGCGATCTGCGCGCCGCCCGCGCGGTCGGCGGGTGCGACTCCGACGAACCAGGCGTGCGGAGGTTGGCCGGGCGCAGTCTGTGCAGTTCCTGTTTTACCACCGACCCGGACCCCAGGAATTCGTGCGTTCGACCCGGTGCCCTGTTCGACGACAGTGACCATCATGCCCAGAAGGATGGCGGCGTTGGCGGGCGACATGGCTTGGGAGAAGGCAGACGGTTCTGCCGTCTGGAGAACTCCCAGGCCGGGGGAGAGGGTCTGGGCAATGAGATAGGGCCACATCACCTCCCCATTGTTGGCGATCGCGGCCGCAACCATCGCCATCTGGAGCGCGGTGGCGCTCACGTCAAACTGGCCGATGGCACTCATCGCGGTTTGCGGCAGATCCAGATTCGAGGGAAACCTGCTCGCGGCCGCATGCAACGGGACGTCGAAGGAGGTGTTGAATCCGAACTTCTCCGCCTGGGCTCGCAGGGCATCGGCGCCAAGGTCTAGACCGATTGAGGCGAATGCGGTGTTGCACGAGATCGCGAGAGCGTTCTCGAAGGTGGTCTTGCCGTCGGGCCCGCACGCTGCACCCGACCAGTTGTTGAGCACGCGCGAACTTGTGGGCAGATCCAGTGATGCAGGGCCGGGGACGATCGTGAAGGGGGTGTAGCGCCCGGACTCCAGGGCGGCTGCGGCAGTGACGAGTTTGAATGTCGATCCGGGCGGCAGCGTCATGGCGAGTGGCCGATTGAGCATGGGCTGATCTGGATCTGCGAGGTAGGAGTCGTACGTCGAGCGAATCAGCCCCGGGTCATGACTGCTGAGCAGGTTCGGATCGAACGACGGCGAGGACACCATTGCCAGGATCGCCCCTGTCGAAGGATCGATGGCCACGACGGCGCCGGTTCGGCCGGCGAGGGCGTCGTAAGCAGCCTTCTGTGCCGCTGGGTTGAGGGTGAGCCGCACCGCACCGCCAGAAATCCCGCGGTTGGCGAACAGCTGTTGCACTCGGTCGACGAAGAACCGATCGTCTGAGCCGGAGAGCACCGCATTCTCGGCCCGCTCGATGCCGGTGGCCCCGTACACCACCGAGTAGAAACCGGTGGCGGGTGCGTACATCGGGCCGCGCGCATATTGCCGCAGGTACTTCAGCTGATCGGCCGTGGAGATCGAGGATGCAATGGGGGTCGAGGCCAGCAGGATCGGCCCACGTGCTCTGGAGTACTCCTCGAGCAACGTGCGGCTATTGCCCGCCTGTCCCCGGAGTTGTGTTGCGGCGAAGAACTGGAGGTAAGTGAGGTTGGCGAGCAGGGCGATCATCAGGGCTGCCATCACGAAGGAGAGCCGCCGCAGTGACCGCGTCACCGTCGCGTCACCGTGGTGGGTGCGTCCTCGAGTCTGACTGCCTCGCTGTCCGGCTTTCGTGCCGTATCACTGATGCGGATCAGCAGCCCGATGGCGATCCAGTTGGCGACGAGTGACGATCCACCCTGGGCGAGGAAGGGAGTGGTGAGTCCGGTCAGCGGGATCAGCCGGGTCACCCCTCCGACGACGACGAACACCTGGAGTGCCAGCACGATCGACAGACCAGCCGCGAGGAGCGAGCCGAAGACGTCCCGACATGCCAGCGCGGTGCGAAGGCCCCGCTGAATCACGATCATGTAGAGCGTGAGCATGGCGAATAGGCCGATCAGGCCGAGTTCCTCGCCGAAGGCGGCGATGATGAAATCGCTCTTGGCGTAGGGGACGAGTTGTGGGTAGCCCTGGCCGAGGCCGGACCCGAACATTCCGCCGCTCGCGAATCCGTAGAGCGATTGCGCAATCTGGTAACTCGTGTCGGCCTCGTCTGCGAAGGGGTGCAGCCACACGTCGACTCGCAGGCGAACGTGGCCGAAGGCGAGGAATGCGAGCACCGCCCCAGAGCCGAACAGGACGGCGCCGAGGACGAGCCAACTGCGGCGCTGTGTGGCGACATAGAGAAGGGTGACGAACAGGCCAAAGAACAGCAGTGACGTGCCGAGGTCGCGCTCAAAGACGAGGACGGCCAGAGAGACGAGCCATGCCACGAGCAGTGGGCCGAGGTCGCGTCCGCGGGGAAACTCGACGCCGAGGACTTTCGTGCGCACGAGGGCGAGGGAGTCGCGTGTCACCGTGAGGTAGCCGGCAAAGAAGATAGTCAGGAGGATCTTTGCGAGCTCGCCGGGCTGGAACGACAGCGTGCCCAGTCGCACCCACAGGGTGGCGCCGTTGACGGTCGCGCCGAGGAGCGGGGCCAGCGGAAGGAGGAGCAACGCGAGGCCCGCCAGCATCGCGGTGTAGGTGTAGCGCTGGAGCATGCGGTGGTCGCGAACCACGAAGAGGACGGCCACGAACAGGACGATTCCGAACGCGGTCCAGGTGAGCTGGCTATACACGTCGGGCGGGGGGGCGGTGCCGCCAATGCGTGCTGCGCGTTGGAGTTCGGCGAGATCGAGCCGGTGGATCATGGCCAGACCGAGGACATTGAGCGCGACCACGGTGGGCACCAGGATCGCGTCGGCGAAAGGCGCCAGAATACGTATGGAGATGTGAGCGATGAGAACGAGCGCGGCGATCGCACAGAGCACCGGCACAGTGTCCGGGGCGATGTGTCCGAGCACCGCGAGATCGACCTGGACGTACGCCGCGGAGCCTGCCAGGAACGCGAATGCCAGTAGGCCGGCTTCCGTCCAACGCCGGGAGGGCTGGCGATAACGCGAAACCGCCCCCGCGGTTGCCGCACCCCATGATGAGCTCACGGTGAGCTCGAGGGGCTCTGTGTCACAGGCTCAGGTGACGCGGAGACTAGTGGGTCGGCAGGGTCGGGGCAGCCGGGAGTGCTCGGCGTCGTCATGCACTGCGCCGCACGCTCACCGAGCCGTTGCACGACCTGCTGCGCGGCCGCGAGCGATTCGGTGGCAACACCCGCCTCGACCTGCATCGCCTCGAAGTCGGGCAGGGAGTCGACGGTCACGGCGGTGTGCTCGGCGAGACCATGGAGTGAGATGACGCCGAGATTGCCTGGCACGCCTTGGAAGATGACGACGTAGCCGCCCTCGGCGCCCACGAAATACTGCTGACGCGTCCACGCGTAGGTGCCGCCAGCGATCGCTCCCACGACGAGGACCACGGCCACGATCGCGCTGATCGTGCGGATCCGGATCCGGGGCCGTTGACGTCTCGACCTCTGCTCCTCGTGGTAGACCCGAGCGATGGCATCGACGGCGTTGTCACCTGTGCTCGAGTTCGTGGAGACCTTCACGACCGTCGCCGCACGGGTGTCGGGCTGACGGTCGGCCGGGAACAACAGTGTGGGCAACCGATCGCGGTTGCGGGCCTCACCCGCTGCCCCGACGACCACGGGCCTGTCGCCCTCGCGCGCCTCATCGGCCGCGACGACGTCCGCCACCACGCAGGTGACATTGTCTGGTGCGCCAGCTTCCAGCGCCGCGTCGACCAAGCCCGTGACCGCGGCGGTGGGATCGGTGAGAAGCAGGAGTTCATGGATGCGGTCATCGGATACGAAGCCGCACAGGCCATCGCTGCAGACGAGGTAGCGATCACCGTCACGTGCTTCGCGCACGG
>CAFBPU010000070.1_pt1 | contig 11563 bp, 10 predicted proteins | sample 7269791 | NCBI WGS metagenome assembly CAFBPU01 (sample SAMEA6814154, study PRJEB35770) | freshwater metagenome | biome: Freshwater; feature: Freshwater reservoir; material: water | place: Czech Republic | collected 2017-06-27 | depth 30m m
GTTCATGGCGTCTCGGCTCTACTGGCGCCCGGGAGATCTGCCACGCGAGGCGGGGGCGTTCCTGTGCTGATCACGGGGAGCTCCTCACACGAACCTGGGCCGGGGCCGGGGCCGGGGTAAGACTGGCCGACCCTCACATGTGCAGAAGATAGCCCGGTTCGACACTGGATCCCAGATACCCCGCCCGGGGAGTTCGACGCGGAATGCGTAGGACCCTGACGTGGCAGCGCCCACTGGCGATGGCAGGATCGTTCCATGAGCGGACGCGATCTCGACCAAGCCGGGATCACCGACCCTGACATGCGTGCCTCCTACGAACGATGTCGCGAGCTCAACGCCGCCCATGGCAAGACGTACTACCTCGCCACATTGCTGCTCCCGCCCGCGAAGCGACCCTTCGTTCATGCGCTGTATGGCTTTGCGCGGTACGCGGACGAGATCGTCGACGACCTGTCATCGACGCTCAGCGAGCAGGAGAAGGCCGACTGGCTGGGCTCGTGGTGTGAGCGATTCTTCGACGACCTTCGGCGCGGTCACAGCGAGGACCCAGTCTGTCGTGCGGTGGTCGACACCGTCCTGCGCTGGGACATCCCGATCGAACATTTCGAAGCCTTTCTCGACTCCATGCGCATGGACCTCACCGTCACCGAGTACGCCACCTACGACGACCTCTATCGCTACGTCTACGGGTCTGCCGCGGTCATCGGCCTGCAGATGGTTCCGATCCTCGAGCCAAGCGGACCAGAAGCATACGAGCGGGCCAAGGATCTCGGCGTGGCGTTCCAGTTGGCGAACTTCGTGCGCGATGTCGGAGAGGATCTCGATCGCGGGCGCGTGTACCTGCCGATGGAGGACCTCGCACGCTTCGGAGTCACGCGTGCCGACCTCGAGAATCGAGTGGTCACCCCCGCGATTCGCGATGCCCTCGCTTTTCAGATCGCCCGCGTTCGAGCGCTGGAGGAGAGCTCGCGATCGGGCATCAACCTGCTCCACCCCTCATCTCGGCCCTGCATCGAGGCCGCCCGAATCCTCTACTGCGGCATCGTCGACGCAGTGGAGGCGATCGACTACGAGGTGTTCGACAAGCGCGCGACCGTGTCAACTCTTCGCCGACTCGCTGTCGCCCTCCCCGCCTGGCGCCAGGCCCGCCGGGCCCGCCGAACGTACGGACCCGGCCACCCCCACGGCCTCCACCCCACCTCCCCTTGATGGTGAATGTGCCCTGAGCGGCGCTAGAGGCCGCTGAACTTCCCCCGATCATGAACAACGCGGGCGCCCCGACCACACACCTGGGGTCGACGCCAGCGAGGGGTCAGGGGCGCCGGCTGCGCGGCGATCGCCGAAGGGCGAGTCGAGGTGGGCCGGCGTACGGCGTTCGCTGGACGTCATGACGCCCGAGCCACACCCACAACACCATCGTGAGCACCACCAGGGCAAAACCAAACAGGAGGTCTTCGAACGGGGCATAGGCGATACGGCCATCGCCCAGGAACGGCGGCGCGGCGTCGACGGGCGTCGAGGAACCGACGATTGCCGAATCCTCATAACGCACGATGCGAAACCCGGTGAGGATCCCGTTGGTGATCAGCTGAAATGTCGCAATGATCGAGTACGACACCCAGAAGACGCGACGCCGTAGCAGCCCGGTGCGCACGACGCCGAGATCGAGCACGATGACGACGGCAACGGCGAGGATCGAAATCTGCGTGTAGGTCATGAGCTGTCTCCGCGGATCCCGTCGACGCACGAGCCCGCCGGCTCGTCGCCCACCTGCCATTGCCGGGCCGACCTCACGGCCTCAAGAGTGAGCACTGAAGCCAATGGGACGACGACGAAGAACAGCACCTCATCAAGAGGGAGGCCCCCGGGCAACACGACCCCAGTCATGCGCGAGAAATCAAAGGTCCAATGACCGCGTGAGATCGCGTAGAGATCCCAGACCCCGAAGACGGCCGCCACCGGAACGATCGTCAACACCAGTCTGCGCACTCGCGCGAAGACGCGCGTACGCAGAGCGATCTCGAGCCAGACGGATCCGATGACGACGAATGCCAGTACGGCGACGTAGGCAAACCGACTCATCGCCCCAAACCCCTCATCATGGCGTCCACGAGGACATCCTGCCCTCCTGAATCGGCCACCGCGAGGTGCGCTCATCGGCGCGGCACAGCCTCGTGTCGGACACAGCAAACGTAGACTCGCTGACCGTGGAGTCCTCTGCCGGAATGCGGGTCGCCGACCCGCTGCTGGGTCGGCTCATCGACGGCCGTTACCGCATCGAACGCCGCCTCGCGCGTGGCGGGATGGCCACCGTCTACCAGGCCGTCGATCTGCGACTCGACCGCAAGGTGGCGGTCAAGATCATGCACTCGACACTGGCCGACGACGCTGCGTTCGTCTCTCGTTTCGTCCGCGAGGCAAAGTCCGCAGCCCGCCTGACGGACCCGCACGTAGTCGCGGTGTACGACCAGGGCGAGGACGGCGCACTCGTCTACCTCGTCATGGAACTCGTCCCGGGGCGCACTGTCCGAGATGTACTGCGCGAGCATGGTCGACTCGCACCCGAACAAGCGCTCACGATCCTCGACCCCGTCCTGCAGGCCCTGGACGCCGCACACAGCGCGGGATTCGTCCATCGTGACATCAAGCCCGAGAACGTCCTGCTCACTGACGACGGACGAGTCAAGGTCGCGGATTTCGGTCTGGCACGGGCAATTTCAGCGTCGACGTCGACGGCCGCGACCCAGGGCCTGTTGATCGGCACGGTTGCCTACCTCTCCCCCGAGCAGGTCGAGCGCGGCGTCGCGGACGCACGAAGCGACGTCTACGGTGCCGGGATCCTGCTCTACGAGATGGTCACGGGGTCGGTGCCATTCGCCGGAGACACACCACTGTCGGTGGCCTACCAGCATGTCCACGCGACCGTGCCCGCCCCATCGTCGATTCGGCCCGGCACGTCACCACTTCTCGACGCGCTGGTGGCAGGCGCCACGGCGCGAGACCCCGACGACCGATTCCCCAATGCAGCGTCCTTCCTTGCGCGGGTTCGCACCGCCCGGCAGTCATTGCCCGCTCCCCGCGCGTTCGGCGTCACCGAGGATCAGTCGGCCACGCTCGTCGTCACCAGACACTCGGGCAGTGCGGCCACTACCCGAGGCGATGTCGACAGGGGCGCGACACCACGCAACCGGCCCGAGGCCTCGCGTGCTCGCGGATCCAGGCGCGACTCGACACGCACCCCCGCACGCCGCCGCAGGCGCCGCGGACCCATCGCCCTCATCGCACTGCTTCTCGCAGGCGCAGTGGTCGCAGCACTCGCCTGGGGCCTCGGCTCAACGAGGACCGTTGCACTGCCCACCGTGCTAGGACTGACCCCAGCGGCTGCGGCGGCCAAGCTCACGCCCCTGCACATCACAATCGGTTCCAGTTCCGAGGCCTTCAGCGAGACCGTGACACCGGGTCAGATCATCTCGATGAAGCCCGCCCCCGACGCCGAGGTGCGCGAGGGCACCTCCGTGAGTGTCGTCGTGTCCAAGGGGCCCGAGCGATACGCGGTGCCTCAAGTGGCGGGCATGACTCTGGCCGAGGCCACGGCAGCTCTCGCGGACGGATCCCTCGTGCTGGGTGCGACATCAAAGGCCTACGACGCCAAGACTCCGGTCGATCACGTCATCTCCACCACACCCGAGGCGAGTGTCGAACTCAAGCGCGGGCAGGCCGTGGCAATCGTCATCTCCAAAGGCCCAGCGCCCGTGCCGATCCCGACTGTGGTGGGCAAGACCCTCAGCGCAGCGACCAGCGCCCTGAAGAGGGTTGGGTTTTCCGTCGACTCGAGCGAGGCCTACAGCAAGACGGTGGCGCTCGGCGTCGTGATCTCGTCCGACCCCAAGGCCGGCGTGGCGCTATCACTGGGCAGCAAGATCACTCTGGTAGTCAGCAAGGGCCCCCCACTGGTCACCGTGCCTGATCTCTATCGCACTGCCGAGGCCGATGCACGAGCAACGCTCAGGAGCCTCGGGTTCACTGTTGTCGTGACCTATCCGATTGGCATCACGCCGTTCGGACGGGTTGTAAAACAGTCTGCCGCGGCGAACTCCCAACGCATCTGGGGCTCGACGATCAGCATCCAGGTGGTCTGAGCGCGCCTGACCCTGGCGCGACGGCGCGTCCGCGCACGCCTAGCCGAACGCGCTTTCGTGAACGAGCAGTTCCGTTTTCACGCTGAGGCCGTATGCGAAACCGCCGAGTGAGCCATCGGTTGCGATGATGCGATGACACGGCACGAACGGTGACACACGATTGCGCGCACACGCCCGCCCTGCCGCGCGCGCGGCTCGCGGGCTGCCCGCGCGCGCAGCAAGGCCGGAGTAGGAGTCGGTGTCCCCCGGGCGGATTTCGCGCATGGCGAGCCAGGCCCGCTGTGTGAACTCGCCCCCGTGCTGACGCACGCGCACGTGGTCGAGGGCCAGCAGGTTACCTTCTGAATATGCCAGCAGAGCCTGACGCGCGGGCTCCAACGATTGTGACGAGCGCACGATGCGGTGGCCGCGTTGCCGCGTGGGCTCGTCGAGGAACCCGATGGCTCTCGCGATGTCGGCGAACCCCGACGCGATCACGGCTCCGTCGAGTGGATCGGCCACCACCGCCACGGACCCACCCGGGATCCGCACGGACAAGCACTCCACTACCAGTGATGTGCGCCCGACCATGGGATGAAGTGTGCGCCCTGTGGACGGTCGCCCGACATCCGGCTGCCCTGTGTATGCAGTGGGGAGGCCTGGCGGCCTCTAGGGCCGCTCAGGGCACATTCACCGGTGGGGGGTTAGGGGCGGCGGGGGCGGTCGAGGAGGAGGTCGGCGACGTCGAAGGCGAGTTCGAGGGACTGGACCCGGTTAAGGCGGGGGTCGCAGGCGGTTTCGTAGCGATCGCCGAGTTGGTCTTCGGTGACACCCTCGGTGCCGCCGACGCACTCGGTGACATCGTCACCGGTGAGTTCGATGTGGATGCCGCCAGGAACTGTCCCGAGCTTCTTGTGGACCTCGAAGAACCCGAGCACCTCGTCCGCGATGTCGGAGTACGAGCGGGTCTTGTGGCCCGATGCGGCCTCTCGGGTGTTGCCGTGCATCGGGTCGCAGATCCACACGACGGGGTGACCGCTCGCCGTGACCCGCTCGACGATCGCGGGGAGCTTGTCGCGAACAACCCCCGCGCCCATCCGCGTAATGAAGGTGAGCCGGCCCGGGATGCGGTCGGGGTTGAGCCGCTCAGCGAGTTCGACGGCCTGTTCAGGGGTGGTCGTGGGGCCGAGCTTGACGCCGATGGGGTTCTTGATCCGCGAGGCGAAGTCCACGTGGGCGCCGTCGAACTGACGGGTGCGCTCTCCGATCCACACGAAGTGGCCCGAGACGTCGTAGAGATTCCCCGTGCGGGAATCGATTCGGGTGAGGGCCTTCTCGTAGTCAAGGACGAGGGCCTCGTGTCCGGCGAAGAACTCGGTGCGCTTGAACTCGTCGGGGTCCGCGCCACAGGCCGCCATGAACGAGAGTGCACGGTCGATCTCGCCAGCGACCTGCTCGTAACGGTCGCCCGCCGGGGTCTCGGCGACGAAGTCCTGGTTCCACGCGTGCACCTGGCGCAGGTCGGCGTAGCCGCCCTGGGTGAATGCGCGCACGAGGTTGAGCGTGGCGCTCGCCGTGTTGTAGCTGCGGATGAGCCGGCGGGGATCGGGGACGCGACCCACAGCGTCGAACTCGAGCTTGTTGACGCCGTCACCGAAGTACGACGTGACCTCGATGCCATCGCGGACTTCGGTGGCCTTGCTGCGCGGCTTGAAGTACTGCCCGGCCATGCGCCCGATCTTCACGACCGGGAGGCTCGCCCCGTAGGTGAGCACGATGGCCATCTGCAGAACCGTCTTGAGCTTGCCACGAATGGCGTCTGCTGTGGCGGTGTCGAAGGTCTCGGCGCAGTCGCCGCCCATCAGGACGAAGGCCTGACCGCGCGCCGCGGCAGCGAGACGGTCCGTGAGGTTGTCACACTCGCCGGCGAAGACGAGCGGCGGAAGGGCGCGCAACTCCTCGATCGCGGCGTCGAGCGCGGCGCTGTCGGGCCACACCGGCTGCTGGGCCGCGGGAAGAGACGGCCACGAGATCAGATCCACCATGGGGCCAGCCTACGGAACGCCCGCCCGTCCCGACGAACGGGCATGGTCGCCATCACCCTGCTGCCGACGAACGCCCCCACCGCAACCAGTCACATGCCGAGCGCAGACGAACTCCAACGAACTCCGGCAGCCTCAGCCGAAGAACGTACGTACCTCGTCGTATCGCGCCTGAGGCACCGTCTTGAGCACCCCCGTGGCCTCGATCAGCGACACTCGCACGATGTCGGTGCCGCGCAAGGCGACCATGACGCCGTACTCGCGATCATGGATCGCGTCGATCGCCTGCAGCCCGAACCGAGTGGCGAGCACGCGGTCGAAAGCCGTGGGGGTGCCGCCGCGCTGGATGTGGCCCAGCACCGAAGTGCGGGCCTCCTTGCCGGTGCGGGCCTCGATCGCCGAGGCCAGCCAGTCGCCGATGCCGGTGAGCCGGACATGGCCGAAGGCGTCGAGGGTCTGGTCCTTGGTGATCAGACCGCCATCCTTGGGCAGCGCACCCTCACTGACCACAATGATCGGCGAGTAGTGGGACTCGAACCGGGACTCGACCCACCCGATCACCTCGTCGAGATCGAACGGCTGCTCGGGGATCAAGATGATGTTGGCTCCGGCGGAGAGCCCCGCGTGCAGTGCGATCCAGCCGGCGTGGCGCCCCATCACCTCGACGACGAGAACTCGGTGGTGGGATTCCGCCGTGGTGTGGAGGCGGTCAATGGCCTCTGAGGCGATGTTGACAGCAGTATCGAACCCGAAGGTGTAATCGGTAGCCGAGAGGTCGTTGTCGATCGTCTTGGGCACGCCCACCACAGGAACACCGCGGTCGTGGAGCTGTGTCGCGACGCCGAGGGTGTCTTCTCCGCCGATGGCGATGAGGGCATCGACCCCGAGCGCGGCGAGGTTGGCCTTGATCCGGTCGACCCCACCCTCGATCTTCATGGGGTTCGTGCGGCTCGAACCCAAGATCGTGCCCCCGCGGGGGAGGATACCGCGGACCTCGGGGATTCCGAGCTCGGAGGTGAGCCCCTCGAGGGGGCCCTTCCAGCCATCACGGAAGCCCAGGAAGTCGTAGCCGTACTCGGTGACACCCTTGCGCACGACGGCACGGATGACCGCGTTGAGTCCGGGGCAATCCCCGCCTCCGGTGAGTACTCCGACGCGCATGACTCTCCTCCGATGATCCCGGAACGGGACAGGAACACGACTGCGATGCCGCGACCTGCTGATACCCATCCAACCGCACCACCGGCCCCGATGCAGGGTCGCGCTAGCGTTCGTCCATGACCATCACCGATGACCTTGGCGTCGCCACGTGAGCGTGCTGGCGATCGACGCGGGCACCACCGGCGTCACCGCGCTGATCGTCAACGTCGACGCCGTGGTCATTGCCCGCGGCTACGCGGAGTTCAGCCAGCACTTCCCGTCCGAGGGCTGGGTCGAGCATGAACCCCGGGAGATCTGGGCCGCAACGCTCTCAGCGGCCCGTCACGCCCTCGACGCCCTCGGCCAGGACGGTGACCAGCCCACAGCAGTGGGCATCACCAACCAGCGCGAAACGGTGGTGCTCTGGGACCGCGAGACCCTCGGCTCGGCCCGACGGGCGATCGTCTGGCAGGACCGTCGCACCGCAGACATCTGCGAGGACCTGCGCGCCGCAGGTCACGAGCCCCGCGTGGCCGAGCTCACCGGCCTGCGCTTGGATCCCTACTTCTCGGCCACGAAGCTGCGCTGGATCGCCGAGAACGAACCCCACGTCTGGGCGCTGGTCATGTCCGGACGCGTGGCTGTGGGCACGGTCGACTCCTACCTCGTAGCCCGCCTCACGCGCGGCCTTCACCATGTCACCGACGCCTCGAACGCCTCGCGCACGCTGCTCTACGACATCCGAGCGGGCTCGTGGAGCCCCGAGCTCTGCGAGATCTTCGGTGTGCCGATCGGGGCCTTGCCGGAGGTAGTGCCGTCCTACGGGGTAATCGGGCACACCGACCCGAGTTGCTTCCTCGGGCTCGACCTGCCGATCGCGGGCATCGCCGGTGACCAGCAAGCGGCCCTGTTTGGACAGGCGTGCTTCACCGCGGGGTCGAGTAAATGCACCTACGGCACGGGGTCCTTCGTGCTGGTCAACACTGGCGATCAGCCCATGTTCACCTCGACGGGTCTGCTCACCACGGTGGCCTGGCAACATCCCGATGGCCGCCTTACCTACGCCCTCGAGGGCGCCGTATTCGTCACGGGCGCGGCGATCCAGTGGCTCCGAGACGGGCTCGGGATCATTGAGACGGCCGCCGAGACAGAGGCCCTCGCTCGGTCGGTGCCCGACAGCGGAGGGGTGGTGTTCGTTCCCGCACTCACCGGGCTCGGGGCACCCGACTGGGACCCACACGCCCGCGGCTCGATCCTGGGCATCACCCGCGGCACGACGCGGGCACATATCGTCCGCGCCACACTCGAGGCGATCGCATTCGAGGTTCGGGACGTCGTGGATCTCATGGTGGGCGAGGGCGGGGTGGCCCTGCCCGAACTCGCCGTGGACGGCGGGGCCTCGGCCAACACGCTGCTGTGCCAACTACAGGCCGACGCACTCCAGGTGCCGGTCGTGCGCGCCGCAGTTCTGGAAACCACCGGGCTCGGCGCAGCTTTCCTGGCTGGCCTCGCCACAGGGGTGTGGTCGGGGACTGACCAGATCGCCGCGATCGTGCACCGCGATGCGCGGTTCGATCCCGAGCCCCGCGATGATCGCGCCCACCTGCGGTGGCGCTCGGCCGTTGAGCGCTCGAAGTCGTGGGCAACCCTGTAGGTGCCATACCGGGGTGCCACGATGCCGTGACCCCTCGACGTTCCGCAGGCCGATCGGCCTGATGTCGTGCTAGGCGGCCGGCGAGGCCCCCGCGAGCGCTGAGTCCGCTGAGTCCGCTGAGTCCGGCGCCACACTAGCGGCAGCGGAGCGACCACGGGCCGCAGCGAGGGATTTAGCCTTCGAGGCGTAGATGTCGACGTATTCCTGGCCCGACATCGACATGAGCTCGTACATGATTTCGTCGGTCATCGAACGAAGGACGAAGCGGTCGCCCTCCATCCCCGCGTAGCGCGAGAAGTCCAGCGGCGCCCCGATCACGATCTTTGCGCGCATGATCTTCGGGCGGACGCGCCCGGGGGGCTGGATCAGGTGGGTGTTCACCATCGCGCACGGGATCACCGGAACACCAGCCTCGAGGACCATGCGGGCAACCCCGGTCTTGCCCCGGTAGAGGCGGCCATCGGGCGATCGCGTGCCCTCGGGGTAGATACCGAGAAGCTTGCCCTCAGCCAGGAGCCGCAAGGCAGTGCGCAGTGCCGCCTCGGACGCCCGGCCGCCGGAGCGGTCGACCGGCACCTGCCCGATACCCGACATGAACATCTTGGTGAGGAAGCCCTTGATCCCTGGGGTTGTGAAGTAGTCGCTCTTGGCCAGGAAGGTGACGCGTCGCGGACACATGAGCGGCAGGAAGACCGAGTCGGAGAATGAGAGGTGATTGCTGGCCAGGATCGCCCCGCCCTCCGCTGGCAGGTGCTCGTGGCCGATCACCTGCGGACGGAAAACCAGCCTGAGCCAGGGACCGATCAGGATGTACTTGCACATCCAGTAGAACACCGGCTCACCCCCTGTCTCGACATAGTCTCTGAGCACGACAGTACGGCCCCACATCCCTCTCGAGCAACGTAGCGTGAGGGGTAGCGACACCGTGCCACCTTTGCGGCGGACGGCCCCTACCCCCTATCCGGAGCGCTGACATGTCTCTTATTCCCGGTGCCGAGCCCTTCTCCCATGCAGGTGGGCCGGTCGGAGCCCTTGTGCTCCATGGGTTCACGGGATCACCTAAATCCATGCGCGCGTGGGCCGAGCACCTGGCCGCGGCAGGACTCACCGTGGAATTGCCGCGACTCCCTGGCCACGGCACCTCCTGGCACGATATGGCTGTCACCCGGTGGGACGACTGGTACGCCGAGGCCGACCGCTCACTGTCTTCCTTGCGCGAGCGCTGCGACTCGGTATTCGTCATGGGCCTATCGATGGGCGCCTCACTCACCCTTCGTCTGGCCGAGAAGCGCCCCGACGACATCGCGGGGCTCGTCCTGGTCAATCCCGCGATCCACACCGAGCGCAAGGACCGCCACCTGCTCCCAGTGTTGCGCCACTTGGTCAAAGGGTTCCCCGGAATCGTCAATGACATCAAGATGCCCGGCCAGGACGAGGGCGGATATACCCGACTCCCCCTCCACAGCGCGCACTCCCTGCAACGCGCGTGGGAGGCGATCCGTGCTGACATCTCGGCCGTCACTGCTCCTGTGCTGCTGTTGCATTCGCGCATCGATCACGTGGCCGAGCCCAGCAACTCAGCCTGGATTCTGGCCAACCTCACCGCCGAGGATGTCAGCGAGGTGTGGCTTGAGAACAGCTATCACGTTGCGACCATGGACTACGACGCTCCGCTGATCTTCGAGCAGAGCGTGGAGTTCGTACACCGCCTCGCGCCCCGCGCCGCGCAGGCGTGACACTTTATCCATGACGATTCCCGCCGGCCGCGACAACGGGCTGCCTCCGGCCTCGCGGTATATCGCACTCGTCGACGTCGAGAGGTCGGTGACCGATCACGTACTCGATTTGCTACGTGCCGCTGGCGTCACTGCCGTGGCCGAGCAGATGGGCGCCGAGCAGATGGGCGCCGAGCAGATGGGCGCCGAGCAGATGGGCGCCGGACCGTCCCCGAGTGCCGCGCACAGGGAGCGAGTGCACGTCGATGTCAATCACGCCCTACTGGCGCGATCGGTGATCGGACATGCCCTCCCGCAGTTGCGGCCCGAATTCCACTCTCACCCGACCCACTCTCACCCGACCGACTCCGCCCCGACCGACGAGCAGGTCGAGGGCCGCGAGCACCGAATGCCCGAACTGGCCCCGGGTGAGGTCGAGTCGCGGTTCGCCGACATTGTCGCTGGCTTCGATACGCCGAGCACCGATGTTCGCTCCCGCCCGTCGGCAGGCCAGTCCGCCACTGATCTTCCCGACCCTGCCACCGGCTCGGTCATACAAGCAGGTCCGAAGGTGCGTCCTCCGCTGTCCTCGCGTCTGATCCGCCGCGCAGGAGAGGCCGCAGCGGCAGCCCAGGACGCCGACACCAGCGAGCATTTCGTGCCCGAACCCCCACCGCCATTGCCCGAGACCGATCGGGTCACACGTATGGCCTGGGCCGCACTCATGGGCGGTCCGGCACTACTCGTGCTCGCGGCACTGCTGGGCATAGGCCTCGAGTCCTGGGTCGTGGTGCTGGCCCTGGGCGGGTTCCTCGGAGGTTTCGGCACACTTATCGCGCGTATGCGCGCCCGACCCCGACAAGATGACGGCTGGGACGACGGCGCGGTTCTCTA
>CAFBPU010000072.1_pt1 | contig 11011 bp, 15 predicted proteins | sample 7269791 | NCBI WGS metagenome assembly CAFBPU01 (sample SAMEA6814154, study PRJEB35770) | freshwater metagenome | biome: Freshwater; feature: Freshwater reservoir; material: water | place: Czech Republic | collected 2017-06-27 | depth 30m m
ATCCCTTGCTGGGTCCAGAGCGCGGGAAGTGCGGCGCGCACTCCCCGTACGCGCGGGGGTCATCCCCTGGGGTCCCTCGAAGCCCTCGAAGTCCTCGTGCACTCCCCGTACGCGCGGGGGTCATCCCCACGTATTGGCTGCGATTGCCTGTGTCGGTGAGCACTCCCCGTACGCGCGGGGGTCATCCCGTGCTGATCGTCTCCACCCTCGGTGACGCCCTGCACTCCCCGTACGCGCGGGGGTCATCCCGCTCGCGCGATCTGGATCACTGCCAGCGCCTGGCACTCCCCGTACGCGCGGGGGTCATCCCCTTCACCCTTCCAGTAAGTCGTGACAGCACCAGCAGTACCTCTACAAAAACCCGCGTGGCTATGACTGTCACGCAGAGACGGGAATCCTCCTCCCGCCGCTCTGATGCTCAGCAAGTCACGGCCCCGTCGCCCCACCTAGGAGGGTGGGGCGTCTTGGTCGCTTGTCCGCGCAATATCCGGCATTAGGCATCGCTGTCCCGGCGCCAGAGATCCGCGCCTATCGGGTCGTGTTGCTAGAGGCAACGGTGGGGTGGCGGCGGATGTCCCAGGCATCGAGCCTCGCGAGCCAGCCGGTGGCTCCGATGTCGGTGTAGGTGGCGCGGGCAGCGTCGATGAGCGGTTGCGCGTCGTAGGCGCGGTGTTGCTCGACGAACCAGCGGGCGAGTTCCTCCTGCGCCGGCGCGCTGACCCCCAGCCAACGGGTCTGGCTCGGGGTGATCGGGGTGCTCTGCCGCCTCGATGTCACCCTGCCCGTACGACCAGTCCTGAGCAACCTGCCGCCGCAGGTGGCCAGGTCCCTGGACTCGTTGAGTCGTGCCTTGCCAGGGACTGGGCGGTCTCCAAACTCGTCCCGCCGTGCTGCATCCGGCGGGGGCCCTGGGACAGAAGTAGGAGTAAGGCGGTCCACACGGTCCGTCTGCCTCTCTCCCCGAACCTGGAGACTCCTGATGACATCTGCCTCCCGCACCCGCCGCGCCGCTCTCCTGGTCGCGCTCGCGGTACCTTCAGCGCTGGTGCTCGCCGCCGGCCCCGCCCAGGCCGCCGACGCGGCGACCGTGAGCGTCCTGCACGCGATCCCGACCGGGTCCGGTGCCGACGTGGTCGACGTCTACGCCGGCGACGCGCTCCTGATCGACAACTTCACCCCCGGCACCCTGAAGACCCTCGAGGTCCCGGCCGGCACCTACGACCTCGGCGTGTACGCCGACGGCGAGACCCCGGCCGCCGACACCCCGGTGCTCGAGGCGAAGGGCGTGGCGGTGCCCGCGGGTGCAAACGCCACTGTGACCGCCAACCTCACTGCCGCCGGCGCCCCTGCCCTCAACGTGTTCATCAACGACACGAGCAAGACCGCCGCCGGCCAGGCCCGGGTGACCGTCCGCCACATCGCGGCGGCCCCAGCAGTCGACGTGCGGGTGAACGGCAATGTCGCGTTCTCCGACCTCACCAACCCCAACGAGGTCAAGACCGACCTGGCCGCCGCGTCCTACCAGGCCGACGTTGTTCTTGCCGGTACGGACACCGTAGCGATCGGGCCGGCGACCCTCGACCTGGCCGAGGGCACCAACACCATCGTCTACGCCTGGGGCTCCGCCGAAGCCGGCAACCTCGCGCTGGCCACGCAGGTGATCAGCGGCCTGCACTCCACCCCGGCCGCCGTGGACGCCGGCGACGGCTCGTCGCAGTCCGGCCTGCCCGGCTGGGTCCTCGGCGTCGCCGTGCTCGCCGCCGTGGGTGCCGCCGGTGCCGGCGTACGCCTGGCGACGACCCGCGCCTGACGGAATCGCCCGATGCGTCGCCCCCGTCCCGCCGTCGTCGTGCTCGCGCTGTCGTTGACAGCGCTGGGTACGGCCGGGGTCGTGACGGGGGCGACGCTCGTGGCGGCCGGCTCGGCGCCGGGAGTCGACGGGTCCGTGGGTGCTCGGCCGTTGGGGGTGGCGACAGCCGCCGCCGCGCCGTCCACCCGCACGCCGTCGACCACTCCCGCGAACGTCGTGGGCGCGCCGTTCCGGGAGCTTCCCCAGACTCCGCCCGGGCCGGTCGTACCGCCCGTGCGCGTCAGCATCCCGTCCCTCGGCGTACGTAGCGACGTCGTGCCCACCGGAGTCGATCGCGACGGCACAACTCAGATCCCCGAAGACGTCGACGTGCTCGGCTGGTATCGCTACGGGCCCGCGCCCCGCGATTCCGGCTCGACGGTGATCGTCGGGCACCGCGACGGCCGCGGCCAGGGGCGCGGGGCGCTCTACGCGCTTGGCGCGCTGAGCGTAGGTGACCCGATCCGGGTGACGCTGGCCGACGGCAGTCGCGTCGACTACCGCGTCGTGGCGCGCGAGGTCCTCGACAAGCAAGCCGTTCCCCTTGAGGACATCTTCGCCCGGTCCGGTGGAAGAGTGCTGTCGCTCATCTCCTGCGGCGGCGTCTATGACCGGGCGCGCGGCGGGTACCAAGCCAACGTCCTGGTCACCGCAGTCCCAGTCTGACCCCGGCAGCGGGCGCGTCCCGCAGGTCGTCGAGCAGTTCCATCGATGCCGAGCCGCTGTAGGTGCTCTCCCACCGTCCGTCGGCCTTGACCCCGCTCGATCTCCGCCAGGCCGCTCACAGGGCGCTCGCGACCGAGTCAGACAGTTGACCCGGCGGAATCCGCAACGAGCAGAAGTGCCGTCATGGACCGGCGCGCAACTCCACCAGCAGTAGCTCTACGAGAACCCTCGTGGCGACGACTGCCACGCGGAGACCGGAATCGCGCTCCCGCCGCTCTGACGCTCAGCAAGTCGCGGCCCCGTCGCCTCGCCTCGGAGGGTGGGCCGTCTTGGTCGCTTTCACGCGCAATATCCGGCATTCTGACTCGCATGGCCAACGCCGGGGGCACGGTCGTCACGGGTCGCAGACCGGGTCGCTGGCTGCTCGCGGGCGCCGCGGTGAGCCTCGCCAGTCTCTGGGTCGGTACGCACCCGCTGACCGTGTTCTCCCCCGGCGACACCGACGAGACGAACTGCGGTGACGCATGGGGGCCGCTCAGGGAAGCGTTGCCCGCGACCTGCTACTCCACCTTCTACTGGTGGGGATGGGCGGCCAGGATCGGACTCCTCATCGGCGCGCTGCTTCTGTTCATTGGGGTCGTAATCTGGCTGCGCGGCAGGCGTACTCGCCGCCCATAAGTGCCGTTCTGCGTCGCCTGCGAGAAGCCGATCAGGTGGTGGTGCGAGGTGGCTCTGCCGGGATAACGGCCAGGATGACGGTCGCGATCGGGCCTAAGAACAGCGAGATGAACCACCACAGGATGCCGCTGCGATTCTTTGACTGCGCGATCGACGAGTTGATGAACGTCAGCGTGAACCAGCCGACGGCCCAACCCCCGTTGTTCATGATCGTGACCATAGCGCCAGCAGGCGGGGACGCGCCTAAGTGCCGATAGCGGGCCGCTCCGTGGCGTACGGATGCGCCGTAGTGGGCCTCCGAGTGGCCCCAGCAGTACCTCTCCGATGGTCGCCGTGCGTGATTCAGGGGTCGACACGATTTCCTCCACGAGGGTTGGTTGGCCTCGCGCGAAGCGTTCGCAAAGGGCGATCGGTTCTGCAAACTCGACGTCGGAAGCGTTATGCGTCGTCGACAGCCCCGTAAGCCCAAGGGGGTCGAAAACGGTCGGGCACCCCGCGCCGACCAGCCTTGCAGGACATCAACTATCGAGATCGCAAGGACATCCTCACGAACCATCGCGGCCTTAGATCGTGGGCTAGGTCACGCGCTGAACGTGCGGGACCCCTGGAACTGCGAGGTTTCCGTGGGTCGTCGTGGTTGGGGGACATAGGAATCACCACCGAAGAACCGAGAAGGTGTACAGGCCCCTCAACTTGGGGAAGGATTGCGCGACTTGGTCATCCGGCCCAGCGACATGGACAGAGAGAGGAATGTCGATAGTGGCCGCGTCAACGCTTAACCCCCGGGCACGACGTTTTGAAACTGAGCGCATTCACGCCTCGACGACGGTGCTCCTCCTCGCGACCATCGGGCTCGGCCTTTATGGTGTCGGTCGCCTGCTGGGTTCGAACATTGTCGGCACACCTCACCAATCTCAGGTGGGTTCAGCGCTCGCGTTCGTGGGCGTTGTGCTGGTGGTGATTGCGTTGGTGTTGCACGTTGATCACCTCAGTTTCCGGATCGGGCGCAGTGCGGTGGTCCTCATGTGCCTCGGCGCGATCCTCCTTAGCGTCGGCAATCTACTGAGCGTCTTCAACATGAGTCCACTCTGGTTCAACGGTCCTGGGTGGGTGCTTGGAGGTTTCGGATTGGCGATGGTCGCGGTGCACAAGGAAGGTCAGATGAAGACCGCCCTCGCGGAGTACGCTGCGGGCTCACCGTGGCAATTGCGAGTCACGGTGCACGCCTCATTCTTGTCCCTGATCACCGGAGCGATCGGGCTCATCGCCTTCGGCATCGGCCGGATGGGGCTGGCCAGTGTCCCCGGCCGCGGCCCGTTGGTCCTAGCTGGCGTGGGGTGGGTGCTGTTGACTATCGGGGTGATCAGTCACGTCGAGCACCTCGTCCCCCGGATCGGTCTGGGGGCCGTGATCGCCGCGATCCTGGCCCCGATCTTCTGGGCGGCAAACTTCTTGTTCAATGCCATCGATCCGACGAGCGCAGCAAACAACGTCTTCTGGCGCGTATGTCTTGGCATCGGCACACTCCTCGGGGCGCTGGCCTGTGCGCTCGCATTACAGAAGAAACGCAGCACTGATCGGTAAGACATCCAGGCTCTCGTCGATGCTCGGCGCGGGTGACTTCCGTATCGCGTTCGACGCTGCACCGATAGACACCCGCCGCTCAGTGCTCCGCGAGATCATCGACCACGTGACCGTCAGCCGCGGCAAGGCGTCAGGTTGCCGTCCGAACGTGTCCGGCGTCGAGATCGCGTGGAAGCTCTCCTGACACACCGGGCGTGTCGTAACTCAAGATTCGGTCACAGTTTGGTGACGTACTTCGGCGCGGTCAACCACTGCTTCCTTTGCCAGAATCACGGTCATTGGCGACCCGTGGCGACCCGTTAGGACGTTTGCGGTCGCGTTGGGGACACATTGCCGATTCTTAGTACACACCCGCGGCAACAATTGTCCACTGTTTGCAAGGGATTTCGCGGGTCCGCGGGGTGCGCTCGGCACAATCTGTCCGCGCTCGCTGTTAGTGTTCTGCCAGCGAGTTACAAGCGTGTAACTAAAAGGACGGCCCTCCGCGTCGAGATGTTTGCGCATCTCGGGAGAGCCGTCCGCGCGTCCACCCCGCAAAGGTTGTCCGCTTCGTTGACGGTAACACGTCGGCGCGTGGTCGCCTAGATAGCGAGCCCACCGTGTCCACCTTCTTGTCCGTGCCCGGCATCGCCGAACGCCTCGACGTCGCCTACGCGACCGCGCGCCTGCTCGTGCTCTCCGGCGCGATCCCAGCGGCCCGAGTCGGCCGCCAGTTCCGCATCGCCGAGTCCGATCTTGACGCGTATCTGGCCGCGGCCAGGGTCGTCCCCACCACACCGCCAGCGGCATGATCACCGCGACCGTCGCCGATGACCGCGAGGTCGTCGGCTCTGCGAACGATGACCAGGCACCGCCGCTGACGATGGATCAGGCGCGGCGCCTGGTCGCGCTGCTCAATCTCGGCCTCACCCGATGAGCGCCGACGTCGAGCAGGGGCTACGCGCCCTCGTGCTCCCAGCGGCGGCCGCCACCCTCCCAGAGCAAGATCATGCCCACCAGGATGATGACCTGCACCAGCAGGTCGGCGAAGAGCGTGCTCGTTGGCACTCCGTCGGCGCCCGCGGTGGCAATCACCCCGATGAGACCAACCATGCTGACCAGCGCCATGATCGTGCCGATCATGCGCACCCCATGACGGTGCTCGCCGCGCCACAGCAGCAGTCCGAGCACGAGGTACACCACACCGAGGATGGAGAACACCGTCATGCTCACGTAGAAGTAGTTGACTACCGCCGTCACGGTGGTGCCGTTTCGGGTTTCGCCGGCGGCCAGCGATGCAGCGATGCCGAGGCGGTCTCCCATCTGGGAGACCGCGGCAAGTGCGACCACCAAGTTGTTAGCGGCGCCGATCAGCAGCGCGACCGCCGAGACCGTCACCTGCCACGGCAGGACCTTCGCGGGTACGGGAATTTTCAAGCGCGTCATGGGACGCTCCTCACAGTTGGGTAATTCCCTACAATAGTGAGGTTCTGGCCGAAAGATTAGAGTGCCGCACGGCCTATGTCGGATGCGACCGGCCGGACCATCGGCGCGATGCTCTGGCAGAGCGGCCGAGCGTCGTGACTCCCGAAGAAGCGACGGATACGGTCCGAGCTGCGATCAACTCCGTCAGCAACTCCCGCGACAGTGACGGTCGACACCTGATCAGATACATCGGCAAGCTCATCGAGACTGGCGCTTGGCGTCGGTATTTAGAAGCGGGCACCGGCCGCCTGGTCACCTACGCCGCAGACGAGTCCGCGAAGTTCGCTCGCAACCCACCAGGTCTCGGTCTCGGCATCGACCCCGACAAGCTGGTCGCGATCATCCGCGCACACCGGGACCAGGCGCTCGCCGATCTCGTGCAGGATCTGCTCACTCCCGCACTTGGCACGGTCGGCCGTCCATCTCTAGAGAATGTTCGTAATACGAACATTGTTTCTGACCGACAGGACGACGCCACCTACGTCGTCGGGAGACTCAAGCGGGACGATCCGAACCTCGCCGGACAGGTCCGCGACGGCGTGATTAGCGCACATGCGGCGGCGATTCAGGCCGGGATTCGGCATCCGTACAAGTCGATCCGCGCCGATAATGTGGACCTGGCGATGCGTTCGCTCGTCCGCATCTACGGCGAGCCCGCGGCTGTCGTCGCGCTCTCGCGGGTGAGCAAGTGAGAACCGCCCTCGCGGCCCCCGACGTCGCGCTCTACTCCGACGGGGTCGGCCAGCTCGTGATCGCGGGACCGCGTCGCGGTCGGCCGCCGATGGACGTCAACGCCGCGGTCAAGGGAACGAGCGCGGTCTGGGATGCGACTCGGCGGGTGTGGACGATTCGTGAAGATCACGTCGGCGCTGTCGTCGCGAATCTTCGCGCGCGCGGCCTGAGCGTCGGCCAGAAGATCATCCCCTGGTCGGCGATCTCGAATGGTCGGATGCCCGAGCCGCTTCCGGAGTGCGTGGCCTGCGCAGCGCCGTACAAGCGGCACGCGCTCGCTCCGGTTCACTGCCTGGTGTGTGGCGTCGCGCTCGAGCTCGTCGTGGTCCGGGTTCTCGCGGACATCGCCGAGCGCGGCCGGTCGGCCTGCTCGGGGTGTGGCGGCCTGGTCGAGACGATCGCGGCGTACTGCGGGTCATGCGGCAAGGCGGCTGAACGTGGCTAGCGCATGGCCGCGGGATGTCTTCGTCCGCGCCGTCTGGTCGTCGACTCTCCGGCCGTTGCCGCGGCTCGTGGCCTTGGCTTATGCCGACCACGCCCGTAAGGGGGATACGGCCTGGTTGACGCTGGATCGTGTCGTCAAGGTCACGGGGATGAGCCGAGACTCCGCGCATCGCAATCTCGGAATGCTGATCGCGGCCGGGTGGCTCGAGCTCGTCGGGCAAGGCCGCCAGCATCGTGCAAGTCGGTACAGGCTCGTCATCCCCAGCAGTACGGGAGACGTACTACTTGCCGAGTCCCAGCAGCGCGGCAGACGTACTACTGGCAAAGAATCCAGCAGTACGGCTCCCGACGTCAGCAGTACGGCTCCCGTACTAGACCTTCAGGAAACTACTCAACAAACCGCGCACGCGGCCGCGGAGTCTTTCGATCTCGACGAACTTCTCGCGCGCATCGGACGTGATGCCAAGTGATCGGCGACGACATCCGCATCGACGGCCAGCGCGGCGGCGGTTCCGACGAAATTAGTTCCCCCTTCCAGGGGGAATCAATTTCCCCCAAGGATCTGACCGGCGATGGTGGGGACGGCCCAGGTCGTGGTCATAAAAGACTTTGTAGGGTCTGCTGCAGGATCGGTTGCAATGGCATCCATGGCGATGGTCGTCCACGGATTGCTTTCCGGTTCTACCCAAACCGACGCACAGACCCGCCCCCCCGGCTTGAGGACGCGCACGAACTCGGCTGTCGCCGCGGCCACAGCAGGGAAGAACATGTAGCCGAACCGCACCGAGACACTGTCGAACGTGGCGTCATCGAAGGGCAGGTTGTCGGCGCTGCAGACCCGGGTCTCGAAGTTGAGGATCCCTTGCGCGATCGCTCGTCGCGCCGCTATGTCGAGCATCTCAACCGACAGATCGGTGAGGACCACGTGTCCCTTTGGCGCGGACGTTGCGATACTCAGCCCCGGCTCACCGGTGCCCGCCGCTATGTCGAGATGCTGCTGTTGCTGGGCGATCTCAAGGCGATCGATCATCGCTGAACTCACCGGACCCAACTGAGCCATGATCACCGAGTCCCACTTCTCCCAGCCCCGAGGCGGGGCGGCGGGATGACAACGGGCTCACTCCTACCGCTCGGCCCAGCGGATGGACCTCTGATATTTGCAGGTCCACGATCGAGAACGATCGGTATGACTCAGGGGAAGCAAATCTGAGGACAACTCTCAGTGCTGTCGCTATCCGATCTCAACTAGTGCGTCGTGACCGATAGCCATCTCAAATGCGGCAGATTGCAACCAAGATCTGTGTGGTTGTCCTGTTCTGCGTCGGGTGAATCCATCACGCAGCCATGGCAGGTGCCCCCCGTCGGCACCTTCACTCAGGGTCGGCAGCGCTCGGGAGAGCCAACAACTGGCGAGCGGATCTTCGCTGCCGGCTCGATCGCTATTTGTTCTCGAACCGTTCGTCGCACTGGCAAGCGCTGGGATCTTCCCTTGGGCTTCGTGGCCACCACACCTGCGACGGATCAGGTGGCCGCGAAATTGTCATGTTCAGCCTCCTGAGCGTCGTGCTGAACGGGGCTAGCGGTTCACCTGACGAACGTGCCGCCCGGACGCCGATAGCTAATGTTCGCACTGGGCGTCGTCGCTGGGCGGTCACGTCGGAGAAGCCAAACTCAGAACTAGTGGTCTTCTGACCGTGGAACTTCGAGGGCAACATTGCCGGCCAAGGTCCAACCGACCAGAGCGTTTGAGTGACCGTGTCCCATCTGGTACTCGGCCTTGAGGTGATCCACGATTGCCATGTGCCTTGTCAGGCCGCAGCCAGCGATGATCCCCTGCCAAGCAGAGATGGATCGACCGTACTTCTTCTCGATAGAGGGGAAGTAGGACGCAGGTCCGACTTTCGGCCACGGGGGCGAGTACTCAGTCAATTCAGTGCCACCTATACGTCAAAAAAATGCAGGAATTCGTTGATTATGAACCGATTCGGGACGACCCTGCCGGCGGGGCGGGGCATGCCTTTGCTAGAAGGGTGGTGGGTCTGGTGGTTGTTCGGGTGGAGGGGGTTCGTTCGGTTGGTCTGGTGGTTGTTCAGGTGGTTGGGGTGGTTGGTCTCCCAGCGTGGTGTGGTGGCCGGGGAGGTAGGGGCGGGGTCCGATGTGGACGCGTTGGCCCCAGTGGGATTGCCAGGTATGGGAGCCATCAGGGTGGGTGTCCTGGATTTGGGCGTAGCCCGCGGTCTTGAGTTGGTGACAGGTCGTGCACCTGCCATGGGTGTTCGTGGTGTTCGAGGGGCCCGCGGGGAACGCGGTCGCGTGATCGAGTTGGAGCCGTGAGGGGGCCCGGGTGGTGCACCCCGGGGTGGTGCAACCCCCATCACGGGCCAACACATAGGTGCGCAATGGTTGGGGCAGATAGACCAGGTGGCCGTAGTCCAGGAGATGACCGGTGACCGGGTCAGTGACCATCCGACGGAACGCATTCGCATAACCAGCGATCTCACGACCCACCTGCGCGGGAACCGCCATCCCATCCAGCAAACACGGGTTCTGCACTTCCCCCCGCAACGTCGCGAGATCAATGACGACCTGAACCTGCACCTGGACGGCCTCACGTTCCCAGATGATCTCCCCGGACTCAGTGACCACCCCAAGGATCCGCGCCGCGAGAGCATCCGCCCGACACGCATCCGCGGTGGCCTCACCCACGCCCTCAGACTCGCCCTGCACCTGGTTGACCATGCCAGTAGCGGCGGCGGTGGTGGTGATGCCGGCGGTGGCGGTGGTGGCGGTGGTGACGGCGGCGGTGCCGACGGTGGCGGTGTGGGCGTCGGGGGCGACCTGGGCGTTGGTGGTGGTGCGGCGGGTTTGGTGGAGGCGTCGCCCATCGGCGCGGACACATTCTCCGATCGCGTTGATCGTGGCCCAGTCATGGACCAGACCAAGGAAACCCATGCCATCTCCGAGTTCGCGGACACTGACCCGGCGCTCCGCGATCGCCCGGCGGGCCCGCCCCGATGCGTCCGGGTCGAACCGGGCCACCAGGGCGGTGATTTCTTTCGCGAACTGCCCCGGCGTCATCCTCGACGCCTTGGGGAGCGCAACCTTCGCCAACGCCGCCAGCGCGACCGGGTCGGTGATCAACCTGGTGCCCTCGACCAGGATCGTGCAATGGGCCCCCGTGATCTCCCCCGCCCGCAACGCCGCCTTGAACCCGGGGAAGGTCGTGGCCAACGCCCGCGCGATCTCGATCTGCTTGCCCGCGGAATACCGCGAGACCCGGGCCGCGACCGAGAGCTCCTGCTCAAGGTGAACCTCGGGCAGATACGCCCCCACCGATGCCGGGCCCGCGAACGCCACCACCGCATCAGCACGTAACGCCGCAACAAACCCCACCACCCGGTCCACCGCACGCAGGAACCCGATCCGATCCCCCGGATCACACAACGCCCCCGCATCGATCGAGGCCAACACCGCCACATCACACGGATGCGCCGGACCAACCAGACCCGCGATCACCTGCGCATCACTCAACACCCCCCACCGAGCAGAGGCCTCCTCCCACAACGGGCACCACGAATCCGGCCCACCCCACGA
>CAFBPU010000077.1_pt1 | contig 10499 bp, 10 predicted proteins | sample 7269791 | NCBI WGS metagenome assembly CAFBPU01 (sample SAMEA6814154, study PRJEB35770) | freshwater metagenome | biome: Freshwater; feature: Freshwater reservoir; material: water | place: Czech Republic | collected 2017-06-27 | depth 30m m
AGGGTCGGGCGCCGGTAGCCTGAGGAGCATGGCTGATCAGTTGCACGTCACCGTGTTCGCCGATGATCCCCGTATCGAGTCTTTGTCGAAGTATGCCGACGGTATCGAGGAGCTCGTCTCGGTGTTCGCCGATGCGAACGACGGCGACGGCGAGCTTCTCGACCACCGCCCGGCACCGGGGGCTTGGTCTGTCGCTGAGATCCTGCACCACCTCGCGGACGCCGAGCTTCACCAGAGCGTCCGACTGCGCGCGATGCTCGTCGAGGACCGGCCGCTCTGGGTGCAGTGGGACGAGCAGGCCTACGCCTCCACTCTCGGTTACGACACGCGTCCTGCCGCAGACGCGCTTACTCTCCTGCTTTCGTTGCGCCACATGAACGGACGCCTCCTCGCATCGCTCTCGCCTGATCAGTGGGCGCGTACCGCGACCCACCCCCAGACGGGCTCGTCTGATGTGGCTCGCTGGGTCGACGTCGCGGCCGACCATCTCGCCGCGCATGTCCTGCAGGCGAGGCGTGCGGTGGTGGGGATGACCTGAGGATGGTCGGGGTGGTTGTCCCGTCTCTTCCCGTGTCCTGAAGTTCTGTGACGAGCAGGCGACGAGGCTCAGGCCACGGCATAATTACCACCATGAACCGGGCTGTCGTGGAACTTGTCGTCGAAGGTCTCCAGGGTCGCCACGTCTTCGCCCACGCACATAGCGCTGGCGTCGGTCACCACGGCGTGAGGGTCGTGCTCTCGGACGGCCGCGAAGCGCTGTGGGATGTCGACGGTGCAGCTGGCCTTGAGGCACAGGTGATGCGCGACGGCGTGCTCGTCGGTTACGTGCCCAAGATCATCGGTTCGGAAGCCTTCTCCCTCGAAGAGACGGTTGAGGCCATCGCGACCGCGAAATACACCTGATCGCTCGCACTGCCGCCTTTATCCCCAGGCCATCGAGGCCCGTGTCGTCCCCAGGTTCGAGGTGCAGGCTGAGTGGCCTGTTGAGGTGCCGCCGATCCTTCCCACATGACGCCTACCTACTCGTCCACACCGCTGGTGGTGCGCGGGCCTGACTCCCTACCAGCTCTCATACCTCACCTGGTGGGATTCCATCCCCGCGAATCTCTCGTGCTCGTCGGACTCGACTCGCGAGAGAGGACTGTGCTCGTCACGCTGCGCGTCGATCTTCCTGGTGTCGACAGGGTGGTCGGCGTGGCTATGGAGGGCTGGGCCCCCCTGATCACGGCGCTGCAAGCGGCCGGTGCGATCGACGTGCTCGCGGTCGTCTACCCGGGAGTGGGCGAGAATCCCTGGCGCGATCATCCCTGCGAGGACCTTCCACGCCGGTCTCTGCTCGCGGCTCTCGCCGACCGGTTGAGCGGATCGGGGCTCGTCGTCCTTGACGCGTTGTGTGTCGTGGGGGATCGACTCCGCTCATATTGGTGCGCGGACCCCGACTGCTGCCCAAGGGAAGGCCGCCTCGTTGACGGCGCGGAGACACTCCGCGTGCAGGCGCATTTGATCGCGGAGGGAAGCGCCCCTCTGGCCTCTCGGGACATGCTCGTGTCGGCGTTGGCACCCCGAGCACAGGATGATCCTGTCGCGGACCGAATCGCGAGATCGCGAGACGGGGTGGTGCTGAGGCTGCCGGTCGGCACCGTGGCCCGCGTGGGGATCTTCGTTTCCGGCATGCGCGATTGGGGGAACGAGAGGCGCAACCCCGCGACCATGACTCGTCTCGTAATCCTCGCCGAGTTTCTCGCAGGATCGATCAGGTCGCGTGATCTCCTTCTTCACGCGCTCACCGTCGACGGCGACCGAAACCTGCTCGCGGCCGCCCGCGAGGTTTTTGGTGAGGCAGTGCGTTGTGCCCACGGTGACACACTGGCTCCGGTCGCCTCAGTGCTTGCAGTCTGCTGTTGGATCGACGGCGACGGCGCTGCGGCCAGGGTGGCACTGGATCGGGCCACGTCGGCCGACGTGGACTATCCGCTTGCGACGCTGGTGTCAGCCGCCCTCGATCGCGGGATGCCCCCCCGGACCTGGATCTCGCTCATGGGCGAGATGTGCGTGGCCGACATCCTGGGAGATGAGGCAGACGGTCCCACGAACTCCTGCGCGTCGTGATCAGGGGCTTCCGAGACAACGTGAGATCGCGCGATCGCACCTCTGTCTGGGATGGGATCACCAACTCAGCAGGGGTCTGGCCGAGGCTGCCCAAGCCGACAGTGCACCGTCGCACCACTCGAAGTCCTGGTTCAGGGGGGATCGAGGTGGCTCCTGAGGGTGAACGAAACTCTGGAGTTGCTCACCGCTGGCCCACAGGCGTGACATCGCCCTGGCGTGAAGGGTTTGCGAATGCTTACCGTCAGCCGATGCACCTGAACCCGCGTATGCCCCGAGCGTCCGTCAAGTCCATCGCGTCCCTCGTGATCGCCGCAGCCATCATGGGGCTGGTGTGTAGCCTGCCCCCGGCGTCAGGCGCGGAGAACCGAGAGGTCGCCCCTGCCTCGAGTTCAGGGCTGAACGCGGTGGAACGCGCCCAGGAAATCCCCCCAAGTGCCGTACTTGCGACCACGTGGTCGGGGCCGTCGGGCCCCGCTGCCGTGGTCGGCGACGACCAGAACGATCTCTATATCGGGACGGGATCTCTGGTGATTCCGAGCCGAGGTTGGCAGGGCGATTCCGGCGGGCGTCAGCGCGCGGCGTCCTGCGTCGACTGTTCGTGGAAGATCACCCGCTACTGCCCCAAAGCCGATTTTGCGGCGGGGAAGTGTCGACTCATTCGACTCGGATGCCCGACCGGGACGATGCGGGTCAGGGTCTGGCTCCAGCGCCCTGGCGAGTCGTGGACCTTCGTGGGCGTGACCTGTCAGGGCGCCAGTCGCCCTCACACGGTGGCCGAGGTGGGTGAGGTGGTGCGCGGCCGAGCCGTCGCACTGCTCCCGGCCCTTCGCGCAGCGGTTCAGCCCGCCAACGGGGCTCTGCTCGGCATTCCGGCGGTGTTTCGCACCGGTCAACCGGCGGCAGGAATCAGAGGCGCCAACCTCTCGGTTCTCGATCTCGCCGTGCGACTGGACTCTCGTGTGCGGTGGAGATGGTCCTACGGCGACGATTCGGCAGAGTGGTCAGCGGCCCCGGGGGGGCCTTGGCCCGACACGTCCGTCAGTCACCGATACACCCGGGCCGGGATGGTGATCGCACAGGTCAGGGCCGTCTGGCGCGGGCGCTACATGGTCGACGGCCTGGGGCCCTTTGTGGTCCCGGGTCCTGCACTGACCCAGGATGCGGCAATCCCGATACTGGTTCAGCCGGCGCGGTCCCACCTCGTCGGCTGACCACGTGTAGCGCTGTCGAGTCCGCCGCGGAACTCTGGAGGTGTATCGGGCTTCCTCAGCATCGCGCTTGCGGAGGCGCTAGGTTCCTGACGAGAGTCTTCGATCTTCGACGCAGGTCGACGTCAGGAGGAACGATGGGTTCGATAGGCAGCCCGATCGTGGTGGGCTACGTGGACACTCCCGAGGGTCGCGCCGCTCTCGACCGCGCCATCGTGGAGGCGCAGCAGCGAAGTGCCCGTCTCGTGGTGATCAGCTCCCAGAAGGGTGGCGCCGCGTCGAACGCAGACACCCTTGCCGAGATCGACGCGTCTCTGGGCGAGGTCCAGGCGCTCCTTCATCAGGCGGGCGTCGAGCACGAAGTCAGACAACTGGTGCGCGGATCAGAGCCAGCCACAGACCTGATAGCGGTAGCCGAAGAAGTTGACGCGGACCTCATCGTCATCGGACTTCGCCGACGCAGTCCCGTGGGAAAGCTGATCCTGGGTAGCAACGCGCAGTCGGTCTTGCTGGAGGCGTCGTGTCCGGTGCTGGCGGTCAAGAGTTCGTGATCCGTGTTCGGGCGTGACGCGGCCGATTGTGGGCCACGCACCCGGTTTCCACGAGGTGAGGCTCGCATGAGCGAACCGTTCGGTTCCGATGTACCTGGCTGAGGGAATGCACCCCACGTGTGAGAGTGTTGTCCCCGGTGCGCCTCTTGCGCGCCGCCTCACCCTGCACGTCCAGGCGAGCCCTGGTGCGAGCCGCCCGACTGACGAGAGGTTCGTACGTGCCCTCGAAGCCGACCAAGACCCCGGCCAGCAAGACTCCCGTCGCGGTAGCTCTGCCTAAGGCCAGTAAGGCCGCGCCCGCGAAGGCCGCGCCTGCGAAGGCTTCTCCCGCGAAGGCCGCGCCTGCGAAGGCTTCTCCCGCGAAGGTTGTGGCGAAGAAGGCCGCCCCCGTGAAGGCCGCTCCCGCGAAGGTTGTGGCGAAGAAGGCCGCGCCTGCGAAGGCCGCTCCCGCGAAGGTTGTGGCGAAGAAGGCCGCCCCCGTGAAGGCCGCCCCCGCGAAGGCCGCTCCCGCGAAGGGATCGCCGAAGGTTTCTCCCGCGGCCACCCTCGTGGCGATCCCCGGTCCTGAGGACGGCGACCTCGAGATCATCGAGATCCTCGACGTCGATGCGCTCGCGTCGGGGGCGATCGAACCGGATCTCGCTGAAGCCGCGGTGCTCGAGGTTGAGCTCGAGGCCGAGTTGGCAGAGGATCTCGCCGAGGTCATCGCGGAGGTCCCGAAGGACGGCGACACCACCGACACCACCGACAGCACCGACAAGGACGGGGATGAGGAGAAGTCGGACGAGGAGTCCGAGGCTTTCGTCATCTCTGACGTCGACGACACCGATGAACCCGTACAGACCGTCACGGTCGCGGGTGCCACTGCGGACCCGGTCAAGGACTATCTCAAGCAAATCGGCAAGGTGCCGCTCCTCAACGCCGAGATGGAGGTCGACCTCGCCAAGCGCATCGAGGCTGGTCTTTTCGCCGAGGAAAAGTTGAATTCCGGTACGAAGATGAACGCGACGATGCGCGGTGATTTCGAATGGATCGCTGAGGACGGCCGTCGCGCTAAGAACCACCTGCTCGAAGCGAACCTCAGACTCGTCGTGTCACTGGCCAAGCGTTACACCGGTCGCGGCATGCTCTTCCTGGACCTGATCCAGGAAGGAAACCTGGGCCTGATCCGCGCGGTCGAGAAGTTCGACTACACCAAGGGCTACAAGTTCTCCACGTACGCGACCTGGTGGATCCGTCAGGCCATCACGCGCGCCATGGCAGACCAAGCGCGAACTATCCGCATCCCGGTCCACATGGTCGAGGTCATCAACAAGCTCGCGCGTGTTCAACGCCAGATGCTCCAGGACCTCGGCCGCGAGCCCACACCGGATGAGTTGGCCAAGGAACTGGACATGACGCCCGAGAAGGTCGTCGAGGTCCAGAAGTACGGCCGCGAGCCGATCTCGTTGCACACCCCGCTCGGCGAGGATGGCGACAGCGAGTTCGGTGACCTCATCGAGGACTCCGAGGCGATCGTTCCCGCCGACGCGGTGTCGTTCACACTTCTCCAGGAACAGCTCGACTCGGTGCTTGACACCCTGTCCGAGCGCGAGGCCGGCGTCGTGAAGATGCGCTTCGGTCTCACCGACGGCCAGCCCAAAACCCTGGACGAGATCGGCAAGGTCTACGGCGTCACGCGCGAGCGCATCCGTCAGATCGAGTCCAAGACCATGTCAAAACTTCGGCACCCGAGTCGCTCCCAGGTGTTGCGCGACTACCTGGACTAGCGAGTGCTGCGGGAGACCCACCCTCGGCTCTCGATCACGCGAGGGTCCGCAGGTAGTCCCTGCGGATGACGAATCAGACCCGAGTGGGATTGCCGCTGCGCGCGGCGGCAGGAACGGTGGATCTCCGCTCGTGTGTCCTAAGACATGCACCGTTCACCTTGAGCCGCTAGCGTCCGTTCGATGACTATCTTGGAGTGGCTTTCGGGGGTTGCCTGGCCCCTGGTGTTCCTGACGTTCCTCGTGTTGTGCATCTTGACGGTGGAAGTTTTCAGCGCAGTGTCGAGGCGCTTCGACCCGAAGGACCGCACCAATGACAACATCGGTCGGGCTGCGCTGGGATTCCTGAGCAGCGCCTTCATCTTCGTGGGTGCGTTCACGATCATCACGGCGTGGACCGAGAACGCGACACTGCACGCCGCAGCGGAGCACGAGGTGGTGGTGGCGGAGACGCTCTTGCGCGAAATCCGACTGATAACGCCGGCGGACTCCACTGTGCGTCTGGCCTTATGGGACTACTCCGAGGCCGTGCTGCGGGGCGAGACCGGCACCGGCGGGGAGCTTGCGCCGAGCACGGAGGCGGAGGACGCCTTCGTGATGGTAGAGAACGCTGCCATCGAGGTACTAGAGCAGCCCGGGATCGGTACCTACCGCGCTGAGGAGGTTCTCGACTCCCTGAACGATCTGAAACTCGCTCGGGAGGAGCGGGTGGGAGAGCTGTCGAACAAGATCGCCTTGCCCCTCGTGCTCCTGCTGTTGGTGATGGCCGCGCTCAACCTGGCCGGTATCGGCCTGTTCCCGAGTGGCACGTCGCGAGGACTCAAGCGGACGTTCGGCTTCGTTCTGGCGATCGCTATTGCGGCCATGCTCACCAGTGTTGTCTTGCTGGAGTCGGTCCAGTTCATCCAGCCTAGGCTCACGCTGCCCGTCGAGAGCCTCGTCTCCGACCTCAGGGGACGCTGAGCCTGCGCGGACACCGGGTCGCGCGACGGCGCCGATCGGGTGCAAAGCGAGGCTGCCGCGCATACTCCGCTGCGTTCTGACACCGACGGAGTTGGCTTTCCCGACCAGCCCGCAATCGACATCTGACGCGGGGGCGACCTGAGAAACGGTCCTCACGGCGGCCTCCTCGATGACGCCGAGCCGAGTCATTGCGCGATTGCCCGGACCACTCGACATGCCGGACGCACAACGAAACCCATTGCAGTGCAGCGGGTTCGGACATCTCGCCTTCTGGTGCCAGCCTCCTGCAGCGTTTCCGGTCGTGGGATCGCCGCGAATCTCCGGGGACAGAACCGACTCCATCGCGTGGCGGATCGCGATGTCACTGCTCCAGTTGGGCCTTCCGGCGGGCGATGATCAGCAGGCTGACCGCGGTGAGGATGTGACCTACGCCGTAGCAGATGAAGAGCATCGTGTACCAGGACGAGAGCACCCCTGCGTTGGGGTTAATGGCTTGAAGTAGGTAGCCGACGGACCAGATGACGGCACTGAGCATCCCGCAGACGAGGGCTGCTCGGCCGAATCGAGTACTGAGATGTGCGAAGTGGGCGGCCAACGCACCAGTAACGGTCGTCGACCCGATGACGGCAAGAATCCAGCCGAGTTCGCTGCCCGCCGGCTGTGCGCCAAGTGCCAGGAAACCGATTCCCCAGATGAGGAGTCCGGCGCCGCCCAGCGCAATCGAGGAGAAGGATGAGTGAACGACCGTGTCGCAGTGACATCCGACGCGGCACATCGGGTATTCGTGCCGGGAGACGTCGCCCAGATGCGATTCCTTGCGTGCGAGCACGGCGCCCAAGGACAGAGCCCCGAGAACCAGGCCTGCGCCGTATGCGCCATATCCGAAGCTGACGCCCGCGGTCGTCTCGAGATTGGTGGGGTTCAGAGCGAAAATTGAGGTGGAGAGCGCGGCCAGGAACGCACCCAACGAAGCAAGGATGGCGGCCGGCCTGCCGATTCGCGGCGACAGACTCTTCTCGAACATGACGAGAGAGACTGCGATCAGGAACGGGCCAACGAATTCCAGGGCCCAGCCCAGTTGAGACTCGTGATTGGGGATGAGTACGAGCCAGCCAAGGCCCCACAGCGCGAACCCCAGAGCAGACACGACCAGAACCGAATAGCTGATCTGAAGCGGCTCGGGCCTGGTGGCTGGCTGGGAGTCCAGGGAACGGATGCCTTGCGAACTCTCGCTCATCTCGGGAAGCCACTCTCGATAGGTGGATGACGTGTGAAGGATGCGATGTGCGTCCATGCCAAACGACTGCGACAAATCTACCTCAGGGGTTCACGGCGGCCGGCCTGCGTGGGGGGGAGAGCCGATCCGGGCGGCGGGCATAGCGCGAGATAGCGTCAGGGCATGGCGAAGACGAAGAACGAGGCGCGCACCGCGTGGCACGAGGCAGAAGATGACTACCGCAAGGTGTGCGAGCCGTACTTCCTCGACAAGGGAACCGCCTCCCTCGACCGGATGGCAACTCTGGCGATCAACAAGGCCCGGGTAAAGGCCGACCGCTGCTGGGATGCCTATCTTCGCCGCTGCCAGGACTGACCGCCGTCGTCGCAGCGCAGATTGGTGTCCTACCAGGGGGGCTTGGGCCGGGCAGGCATCGAACGTACATCGGCCGTGGCAGGGCCGCGGGGTTCAGCATCACGCACTGGATGCGGCCAAAGCGACCCCCAACCGACGTTAAGTCGCTGTGCGAAACCCGGCGGCACGGGTTCTGAACCAGTGGTTGGCCAGTGAGTCCGAATCGCATCCAAGTAGCGCAATCGAATCCCGGTTTTCCCAGGCGAAGAGAAAGCTTTCGAAGGCGTTGAGGCAGGGGGTCTCCGAGGTGTGCCACGTCACTCGAACCAACAATTCAACGTTGATCAAATGCGCGTAGCGTCCTTGTTGTTGGATCTCGACACCAGAACCAGCCAAGGGACACATCATGAAACGCCGAACTCTCGATCTGACACTCGCCACAGTTGGTCTCGTCGTCGCGCTCGTCATGGCAATCGCCGGAGGGCTGCTCTTGTTCGCAGCAAACTTCGCGAGCGACACGGTGAGCAGCGAATTATCCGCCCAGCAGATCTTCTTCCCACCCGCAGCCCAACTCAGCCCAGAATTGCAGCAGTTCGGTGGCCAGCAGGTCACCACGGGAGCCCTCGCGAAGTCCTATTCGGACATGATCGCTGAACATGTTGACGCGGTCGCCGGGGGCAAAACCTACGCGGAGGTCAGTGGCGAATGGATCGCCTCCAGCGCCGATCCCGTAAAGCGCGATGTCGCTCTTGGTGCCCAGCGCCAGACACTGTTCATGGGCGAGACCTTACGAGGACTGCTCTTGAACACCTACGCCTTCTCGATCTTCGGCACCGTGGCCTACATCGGTGGGCTGGTGGCCTTGGTGGCCGCAGTTGGTCTACTTCTTCTGGCCGTCGTGGGGTTCGTTCACGCGCGGGGTCTCCCGCACGCAACGCCGTCGACCGCACCGGAAACCGAGTCCGTACCGGCGTGATCCTCGGCGCCCTCGGGTGCCCAAGGATGTATGACATGAGGATGGCCCCGCTTTGGCGGGGCCATCCTCATATCGCTCAGTGGCGTAAGGCCTCGTCAAGTCCTCCCGCTGCACAGGCGCATCGGATGGCGACGATGTGAGCGACTCCTCCTGGCGAAGACGAGCGCTGACCCACCGGGCCGCATAGGCTCTGGCACGTCGAGAGAGGGCGTACCTCAGTCCGCGGCCTCAGTGAGAACGGGGCCGAGCGTGCTTGTTCGCCCGACCCCACCGCTGCGTCGAGAGAGAGCCAGGAGATCACAGTGCCGGACGTCGTCGACGACTACCGAAGGGCCACCGACGCATTCGGCCGTCGCGTTGCGCTGATCACCGGAGAGCAGTGGGGTGGTTCGACGCCATGCACTGAATGGTCGGTGCGCGATCTCGTGGCGCATGTGCTCTATGAGCAGCTGTGGATCCCGCCACTCGTGAACGGATACACGATCTTCGATGTGGGCGATCGCCTCGACGGGGATCAGCTTGGTGGCGATGCCCTCGGTGCCTGGCGCAGGGCTCAGGCCGACGTGGTGAAGACCATCGCGATCGACGGTTCACTCGAGCGCATCGTGAACTTGTCCTCAGGCGCCAGGAGCGCCGCCGACTACCTCGCTGAGGTCACCGTCGACACGTTGATCCACACCTGGGATCTGGCGCGGGCTATCGGCGACGATGAGCGCCTGGATGACCGACTCGTGCGAGAGACTCTCGTCGCCAAGTGTGCCGAAGATGAGGCTGACTTCCGCCTAGGCGGTGACGACCAGAGCACGCTGCTCAGCCTTTTCGGCCGAACCCCCTAGCCCGAGCGGCCAGTGCCATTGGTTTCACTGAAAGGCGACATAAGGTCCAGAGAGAAGCGTTCAGAGTCCGGACGTCGTGTAGGTGCCCGTCGCGTAGCCCGTGCGAGTTGATGTGACGGTCACCTTGACACCGCTGTTGCATGAGTTACTCGAACTCACGTCGAAGGTGATGAAGAGGTCCCCATTCCGATCCACCGTTTGCGACACTTTTCCGCTCACGCAGTTGCTCGGAGACACGGTGACGGTCCAGGTGTAGGACGAGCTGTAGTTGCTGATGGTCAGATCGATGGTGTCGGGGTTCGATCGAGATCCGTTGTTCCGGCTCGGGGCCGACGAGCCCGTCGCAGCCGTCGGCGTCAAGGCCGTCTTGAGCGTGGGTGTCGGTGTCGGCGTGGGCGTGGGCGTGGGTGTCGGTGTCGGTGTCGGTGTGGGCGTCGGTGTTGACGACGGGGTTGACGACGGGGTTGACGACGGGGTTGACGACGGGGTTGACGACGGGGTGGACGACGGGGTCGAAGAA
>CAFBPU010000078.1_pt1 | contig 10482 bp, 6 predicted proteins | sample 7269791 | NCBI WGS metagenome assembly CAFBPU01 (sample SAMEA6814154, study PRJEB35770) | freshwater metagenome | biome: Freshwater; feature: Freshwater reservoir; material: water | place: Czech Republic | collected 2017-06-27 | depth 30m m
ATAAGGCGTGAGGGCGACGGCATAGGCGACGAGCCACAGCGTGGCCAGGCTGATCGTCGCGAGTACCCACACGAGGATCCCGCGGGCAGGCCCGACCGGCGGTCGCGGAGGGCGAGGGGCCTGGGCCTCCGGCGGATCCTCCGAGGTGGCCACCGCTGGCTGCGGCACGGACTGCTTGCCGGGCTTTGTGGCCTTCTCCGCCTTTGCGGCCTTTGTTGGCCTTGTCGCCGTTGCGGCAAGACGGCGCTCGCGTCGGCCACCCACCGGCACGGGCGACAATGCGCCCGATGAATCAACGGTGTCCGGCGTCACGACCTCGGTCATCGTCATCTACGCCCCCAGAGAGTGGTGGCGATCGCGCCTAGTCCCGCGAAAAGTGCGAGAGCCAGCAGAGCTGGCAGTGCCTGTCCGATCGGGCCGGCGCTGACCGGGGTCGTGACCCCGGTCTTGACAAGTGCGACGTCAGTCGGCGACGGAGTAGGTGAGGCAGTCGGTGAACTCGATGGTGTCGGGATTGGTGTCACTGTCGGCTCAACGCTCGGCGAGGGCGTTCTGGTGCGTGTCGGCGAAGGCGTCGGCGTTGCCGAAAGTGAGGGCGTCGGGGTCGGCGACGGGCCCGGGGGCTTCGATGATCCGTCGAGTGCCGGAACGTAGCCCTGCTGAGCGGCGATCGCGTCAGCAGCATTGCGAGAGTACGTCGCCAACAGCGCTCCCGCTGCCGAGGCCTTGAGCGGCACGTAGCCCGCCGGGAGTTGCCCGTTCTCGGGCCCCGGGGTTTGGCCGTCGGACACTACCCATCGCAGGAAGGTGGAGAGCCTGGTGGCATCGTGCGTCGAGAGCCCCACCGTCGGCACGTCAAGGGACACGAGCAGCAGCCCGGGATAGGCGCCAATTCCGGTTGCTCCGCGCAGCGTGGCGTAGGGAACCACCCAGGTGCCCAGCGCCTTGTCGGGAACGAGCAGTGCGGCTGCCGCCGAGAGAGAGGACGATGAAGGGGCCACGAAGGTTCGACCGGTCGCGTCGGCGAACGCCTCGGCGGGCACTGCCGTGATGTGCGATTGCAAGGACGCGGCGCGGATCTGATATCGCGCGGCGTCCGCCAACGACACCACTCCGAGGATGAACCTCGATCCCGGGCGCTGCCTACCCGCAGCTGCGAGTTTCTGGTTGTTCTCGCCCGGGTTCTTGCACACCAACTGCGAGTTGCCGATCCCGTACTGCATGTTCAGGGCCACCACCGCTGGGTCCGACACGGGCGCCGCCACGAGAGGGAGCCACGGGACGGGATTCGCGGCCAGGCAGGGGTTGAGGTCAGTAAGCCGGGGCGAGATGAACGCGTCGAGCTGCGGCCAACCATCGACTGGCAGGGCGATCCCCTTGTAGCTCGGGTTCACCACCGTGCCCCAAGGGTCGGGCTTCCCGTCGAGCCAGGCCCGTGCCTCGGGATCGGCGTTGATGTAGGAGGTGAGCGCGCGGATGACATCGGAGTCGCTCGACACGGTGAACAGGGTGCTCGCCACGTCGGTCGAGAAACTGTCATTCACCGGATCGGGATTCAGTGCACGGAACTCACGATCGCTCGCGAGCGAGAGCGGATTGAGGTGCAGCGCTTGGTACTCGGAGCTAATCGTCTGGTTCCCCGAGTACGACTGCGTGAGTAGTTTGGCCAGGAGCCTGGGATTGAGCCGCAAGCTCGTGATCGGCTGCCCAAGAGGATCGTCGATAGCGAAGGTGATGGCAAAGCCCGTCAATGCGATCGGCGCCTGCACGACCGGTTTGGAGAACGGCTCAGAGGGCGGTCCCGCGGCGATCGCCGCCGAGATCGAGCCCGCGCCCACGAGGTTCTTGGCCTGCGGCTCGCCGGTCATGACGTGCCGGAAGGTGAAGAGCTTGGGATCGGTGCAGAACTTCGGCGCCCATTGCGACGTGGCCTGACGAAGAGTTTCGGATCCGTAGAGCAAGGTTGGCGCACCCGCGCTCACTACCCCACACACGCTCGCGGGCTTGGCAAACGTGAGCGGGAATGTCATCCGGTTGCGCCAGTTCGACTCGGTCCACCAGAGACGGCCCGACACAGCGGGGTCCTCGTCGCCCGGATTGACCGGTCGCGGGATCGTCGGGTCGAAGTTGCCGGTCGAGCTGCACCGTTGGAAGAAGAAAGCCCCGTACTTCACCGGGGGCTGATCGGCCGCAGGCAGAGCGGCACCAGCGACATCGCACGAGATTCCCATCACCGGCACGACGACCAACGAGCACGCCACTTGGTAGGAGCAGCCCAGCGAGGCATTCGAATCTTCAGTGCTGATCACGAACTTCGCGCTGCCGGTGCCTTCGAGATCCGTTCTCGCGAACGTGGTGTTGGGAGGAACGGACGACTCTTCGCTCGTGGCCTCGGGCGCGAGACCCGCGCACCCACCAGGACCGCCGTAGTAGAGGGTGTCGTCGACAGCCCGGAAGGGCACCCAGTGGTCCAGACCCAGGAGCGAGCCCAGGCATGCGGCGGGGATCGGGTCGAGCACCCCTGATCTGAAACTGCGCGCCGCTGCCGGGGAATAGCGGTCGAGGCGGAACGGCGACCAGATGTCGTTAGTCGAGAAGTAGCGCTGGTCAGGGGTCTGGGTGTAACACGTCTCCGGGCTGATCTGCTCGACACCCGTCGCGCTGGAGCCTGAAACACCTCGGCACTCGAGGATGACGACGGGGTACTCAAGGCTAGCGGCGAGTGAACCATTGGGGTCGAGCGCTACGCCCCCGGTGGGGTGGGCCCCCGTCCAGGACACGTTGATTGGTTGGCCATCCCGCAAACCCGTGGTGAGGTCGACCGACACTGTGATCGTTCGAGGGTCGGCCACCACGTCGGCACCGTTCACGAGGTGAACGCGCGCAGCGTCAACAGACTTCGTGACCTGACTGGACGCAGCCGCAGCCACGGCGGGGGCCGACGCATCGGCGGAGCCAGCGAACGGGGCAAGGGAGGCCGACAGGGCGAACAGGCAGCCCGACGCTACTGCCCACCGTGCGGCGCGCGCGGCCACAGTGCTCCTTGCCGCACCCGCCCGATGGGAGCCCTGGCGGCTGGCCGACCTCACGCGACCACCTTGCGCCGACGCAGCCACAAAAAGTACGCACTCGGCGGGAGAACAAGGACCGCGATGATCTCCAGCGCCACCACGGGAGCCATCGCGCTCTGGATGTCGGAGGTTCGGTAGGCCGCCACTTCCGTAACAGTGCCGGTGACCTCTGCACTTGTGCCGTTGGTGTCACCGCCACCGGTGTTCGTCCCGGTACCTGTCCCAGTGTCCGTGTCCGTACCGGTACCCGTACCCGTACCCGTACCCGTCCCGGTGTCAGTGCCAGTGCCAGTGCCAGTGCCAGTACCAGTACCAGTACCAGTACCAGTGCCAGTGCCAGTGCCAGTGCCAGTGCCAGTACCAGTACCAGTCCCGGTACCCGTACCCGTGCCAGTGCCAGTGCCAGTCCCGGTACCCGTGCCAGTCCCGGTACCCGTGCCGGTACCAGTGCCCGTGTTGCCGCCGTCGGTGCAGGGACCCGCTCCGGCCTTGTCACAGGCGGGTGGCTGCGGGGCGATCTCGGCGAGGTGGTTCAGCTTGGGGTTCCCCGCGACGAACGTCGGGTTGTTGCACGTGGAGATGTTGCGCGCGGTCAGGTCCACGGCGGGATCGGCCACCTTGAGCTTCGCTGTCTGGTCGAAGCTCGCCTGCACCAGGTTGATGGGCAAGGGCGAGTATCCGATCGGGCCCATCTCCGCCTGGCCCTGGCAGATCGCGTAGTAGAGGTAGTCCGCGAGCGTCTGCCGCTTCGCTGTCGTCATCCGCGGATCGTCAGCCGCCGTGGGGATGATCATGTATGAGTAGGACGACAGCGGGTAGTTTCGCTTGTCGTTGTAGGTGTACACCTTGTCGAGGTTCTGCAGCAGGTAGTCCGGTGAGTTCTTGTCCTGATTGATCACCGCCTGCGTCAGTGCCACGGCCACGTTGTACTGCGTGGGCAGCGCGAAGTAGCCGGCCGCGTTCTGGATCTTGGCAACCGGGAAGTTCTTCGCGAGTGCGTAGGAGTACTCGTCGTAGCCGATGGCCCCATTGGCCGCGGCTCCGGTGACGAAGTTGATCACCTGGTCCGAGCCACTCTGGGCGATGGCACCCCCCTTGCGCGGGAAGTACTCGGTCTCGCCCGAGCGACCCAGGAAAGGGCGCCACAGATCTGGGTACTCGGTGTCGAGGTATCTGGTGAACTGGGCCGTGGCACCAGATCCCTCGGAGTGCACCACCGGGATGATCGCGATCGCGGGAAGCTTGCGCCCATTGTTGTCAGCGGTAATTGCCGGGTCATTCCACGACGTGATCTGGTTGGTGAAGATCTTCGTGAGAGTTGCACCGGACAGCCGCAGATTGCGAACAAGCTTCCCTGCCACCTTGATCTGGTAGGGGAAGGCGGTTCCGCCCGCAACCACGGGGAGATAGGCGAACGCGCGACACGTGGTCTTGTCGGCGGGGTTGAGGCACGGGGAGTCGGTGTCACCGGTGGCCGAATCAACACCTTGGTAGCCGATGTCAGAGACCGCATAGTCGGTGGTGCGATTCGTGAAATCCTTGCGCCCGGTGGCCGATCCGACCGCCGTGTACACAACTTTGAGACCACTGGAGTCGACGTCGGCGACCCACTGGTTCACCGCATTCGCGCTCCAGCCGGACCCGGACCCGGTGATCTGGGCGTGACTCGCTGCGGCATTCGCCTGGGGCGAGGCCACGACGACCAGCCCGCACACGATCGCCGAGAGGACCCCGAGTGTGCGGACATGGTGGCGCATGAGAATCCCTCGGGAACGCGCGCCGAGGCGCGGGGCGTCGACGGGCCTGGTACCTCGTCGGTCGGACCATGTCATCGCCCACCAACTTTCTGGCGAGCGAGGAACCGCGTCACCATGAACAGGATGAGAACAAGAATGAGAAGCACGCTGGCCGCGCCGAACCCGCGTTGGATGAAGAGCGGCTCGCCGCTTCGCACGGCCGAGAACACGAACAGTGGCAACGAGTTCATCGGCTCATTCAGGGGATCGGCATTGAGGAACGTCGAGGCACCCGAGGTGAGCAGCACCGGGGAGGTCTCCCCCACCCCGCGCGCGATGCCAAGGATGAGCGCGGTCGCCAGGCCGGACCGCACCGTGGGGATCACGACCTGCCGAACGGTCTGCCATTTCGAAGCCCCGAGAGCGAGGCTGGCCTCCCGCAATCCGCCGGGCATGACACGCAGCACGACATCCGCCGAGCGGGCAATGATCGGCAGCATCATCACGGCGATGGCAGCGGCGGCGGCAATGCCCGTCCGCGAAATCCCCAGTGCGACGATCAGCACGGTGTAGATGAACAGGCCCGCCACGATCGACGGAAGGGCCGTCATCGCCTCGACGACGGTGCGCACGATCCGGGAGAGCTTTCCACGGATCTCGTTCATGTAGATGGCGCAACCGATCCCGAGCGGAAGCGTGATCGCGACGGCGATCCCGATCTCGATGACCGATCCGAGCACGGCGTGCAGGATTCCGCCCTGGTCGAGCGGGTCTGTCGGACGCACACCCGCCATGTCCTGCGTGAAGAAGTTGATGTTCAGCAGTGCCGGCATGCCCTGTTGGAAGGTGAACAGAACCGCCGTCGCGAGGGCGCCGAACACCATGAGCGCACCAACGCGCACCGTCGCAGCGACGAGGCGGTCAACGATCACCTGCGGAGGGTTGCCCACCGCCGTGACTCCCGCATACATGGCGAGGAATACGAAGAACCAACAGATGACAAACCCAACTCTGCCCGTGAAGGGCAGGACCTGGGTGTAGAGAACCCAGACGAGCGCGAATGAACCTGCGAACGAGCCCCAGAGCGACATCATGTCGTCCTGGGTGCGAGCCCTGATAGCGCGCGGAGAATCGGCACGGTGTGACCGCGAGACCCGCGCCGCGGGGGTGGGCGACGGCGTCGCAGTGCCAGCCGCATCCGCGGCCGCAACCACTGTCGGATCGACGCTGAACTGCTGTGGGGGCGCACCCGAGTCGACGACCACACCCACTGTGCGCGGCTGGGTCACCTCGCTCGTCACGTCGATCGACTCAACGCCGGCTCCGTCGAAGTCCAGCGCGGCGAGGGTGGCGTCGGCAGCTGCCAAGTCCTGGTCTCCGCTGATCCTCACGTCGGTGAGAGTGTCTTCGCGGGAAGAAGATTCGCGCTCGTCACGATCGATGGTGGCTGTCATGGGGTGCTGGTTCCCATCAGTCCGTGGAGGCGCCGCTGCGGCTGCGAGCGACGATCATGGCGGCGAGTGTGTTGATCACCAGAGTGATGATGAAGAGCACAAACCCTGCGGTCAGCAGCGCGGACAACTGCGCGGATGTCGCCTCGCCGAATCGGCCCGCGATGAGCGCCGACACCGACTCGGTGCCGATCTCGAGCGGCCGGAACTTGATGTCGAACGCGGGCGAGATGATCAGAACCACCGCGATGGTCTCCCCGAGCGCCCGGCCCATGCTCAGCATCGTTCCGCCGATGATTCCGCCCTTGCCGAAGGGCAGCACGACCGTGCGGATCATTCCCCACTTCGTGGACCCCAGTGCGAGTGCCGCTTCGCGCTCGCCGATCGGAGCCTGTGCGAATACCTGACGCATCACGGCCGCCGCCATCGGCAGCACCATCATCGCGACCGCGATGCCCGCCACGAACGCGGAGGCGTAGTACTTCGTCTCCGCCCAGGGCGCGGCGCTCGGATCGGTGTCGACCTGAAAGAACGGGATGAACCCGAGGTGGGTGTGCAGCCAGTGTCCGACGTGAGCAGCCTTGGGCTGCATCAAGGCGAACCCCCACAAGCCCCAGATGATGCTCGGGACCGCCGCCATGAGGTCCACCATCGACACGAGCAACGACTTGATCTTCGGTGTCGCATATTCGCTGATGTAGATAGCCGTCGTGATGGCCAGTGGGAAGGCAATCACGAGGGCCACGATCGCGATCGTGAAGGTGCCCACCAGCACGCCCGAGATACCCAGGACATCATTCTCGGGCTGCCATTGGCTCTCGGTGAAGAAACCGAGGCCGTAGCGCTGCAGGGTCGGCAGCGACTGGTAGCCAAGGAAGAGGCCAATCGATCCCATGACGACGAGAACCAGGAGACCGATCGTCCGCGCCACTCCGTGGAAGGCGCGGTCGACAAGGGGAAGAGCCGGGTCGATCGAACGGGGAGCGTCGAATTCCGCTGCGCCATCGAGGTTCGAGCCAGGGTCAACGATCGCCGAGGCTCCGGGCCCCGGGATCTCAACATCGACGAGAACCCCCCCGGACACGGGCGCCCCGACCTCGAGGTCAGCCGAAGCGGCCATTGACGTAATCCGCTGTGCGAGGGTCCTGAGGGTTGTTGAAGATCTGCTCGGTGAGGCCCGATTCCACGATGCCGCCGGGGGTCCCCTGCTCGGCAAGGAAGAATGCGCACTGCTGCGACACACGTGCTGCCTGCTGCATGTTGTGCGTGACGATCACGACGGTGACCTGTTCGCGGATCTCGTGGATCGTCTCCTCGACCCGGCGGGTCGAGGTGGGATCGAGCGCCGAGCACGGCTCGTCCATCAGCAGCACCTCAGGGTCCACCGCGAGCGAGCGGGCGATGCACAACCTCTGCTGCTGCCCGCCGGACAGCGCGGCACCAGGCTGCTTGAGGCGATCCTGGACCTCTTTCCACAGACCAGCTCTCGTCAGGCTGCGTTCGATGATCTCCTCACGTTCACTGCGCGAGGTCTTCACTCCCGAGAGCTTCAGGCCTGCCGTGACGTTGTCGGCGATCGACATCGCGGGGAACGGGTTCGGCTTCTGGAAGACCATGCCGATCCGCTTGCGGGTTTCGGTGATCCGGTGCCCGGAATCGTAGATGTCGTGCCCGTCGAGGAGCACCTTGCCGTTGAGCTGGGCCGAGCTGACGAGCTCGTGCATGCGGTTGAGGATGCGCAGGAACGTCGACTTGCCGCAGCCCGACGGGCCGATCAGGGCCGTGACAGTGTTCGCCGGCATCTCAAGCGACACGCGCTCGAGCACCTTGTTCGTGCCGAACCACGCGGAGATTTCGCGTGCTTCCAGGCTGCCGCCCCCGATGAGGGGCCGGTCGGAATCAAGTGGGCGTGCGACGGCCGTCACGACGCTCCCTTCATGAGTGGAGCCTCGAGAGTCACTCTCTGCCAAGAGAATCCGGCTGAACCATCAGCCTCAGAGGTGGGGGCTACCGGTGCCGTCGCTCGGAACTGCTCGAGGTTGTAGCGGCATTCACGCTCATAACGGAAGCCTCTGCCCGACGCCGCGGCGGCCAGACCCCGATCGTCGAGATGCCAGAGCCACAGGCCCACGATGTGGTCATGGACGATGTGCCCGTCCCCATCGTCTGCGAGCACACGTACGCGCTGCACCGATTCCAACGCCTCTTCGGCGTCGGGGTAGGACAGGGCCGACCGCCCCAGCTCGCGGTTGTTCGCGCCCAGAAGGCGCCAGCCGACACCCCCGCCGTCGGACAGGCCAAGAAGGCGAGCGCCTGGGACGAGTTGGAACCGCGGCCGAGCCATGGCAAACACCTCGTCCCTGGGCACGAGACCCGCCGGACGGGGATCCCTGATGACCAGACCCTGACGCCTCTTCGCTCACGCCACGCCACCGTCAGGTGAACGACAGGGGTGGGAGTGGTGAACGATAGCCACTGGCTGCGGGCTTTCCCCTGCCCGCGAGCGACACGGCGAGATCGCCCATACGGGTGAGCGAGTGGCCGGTTCCTGGGGCATTCCGTACCATGAGAGGGCCCTGCCCTCAGTTCTCCCGATACCGGACAGATCGGCGTCACCCATGGTTTCCAAGGCCAAGAGCCGCACTGCGCTCGTGATCGCCGGCATCATCACAATCGGCTCCCTCGGTCTGGCCGCACCGGCCCTGGCCGTACCGAGCGTCGTCGACCTCGTTCCGACGGCACAGCGCGGCCACCACAAGGTGCCGCACCCCACAGTCGAGGGCGCAGCGAAATCGCGGGGCGCGCACAAGCAGGCGTCCGGCGCGGCATCTGGCCTAGGAGACCTGATCTACCACGGCGGCACCAACGGCATCGGCGTCACCACCGGCCCCCCGAAGGTCTATCTCATCTTCTGGGGCAGCCAGTGGGGCACGGCCTCGACCGATGCCACGACCGGCAACACCCTCTTGACCGGCGACTCCGATGGCATGGCGCCGGTCCTGCAGCAAATGTTCAAGGGAATCGGCACGGGCGGCGAGCTGTGGTCCGGGGTCATGACCCAGTTCTGCGAGACGACTGCGAACTCCAAGACCTGCCCCGCTTCCGGCCCGCACGTCGGCTACCCGACTGGCGGAGCACTCGCCGGTGTCTGGTACGACAACGGCACTGCTGCTCCGTCCACAGCGACCGATCATGAGATCGCAGCCGAGGCCTACGCAGCAGCCGCGCACTTCGGCAACACCGCGGCCGGCAGCAACCGCAACGCTCAGTACGTCGTCGTGTCCCCGACCGGGACGCATCCGGGCGGATTCAATGCGCCGTTGGGTTGGTGCGCCTGGCACGACTACGTCAGCGACCCCAGCCTGACGGGCGGACCCGTCACCTCGGCCTACGGCGACATCGCCTTCACGAACTTCCCCTACCTGACCGACGTGGGCTCCCAGTGCGGCGCCAACTACGTCAACTCCGGCGACGCTGGCCTACTCGATGGCGTCACGATGGTCGAGGGCCACGAATACGCCGAGACGATCACCGACCAACTGCCCTCCGGCGGCTGGTACGACGCAGTGGGCCAGGAGAACGCCGACAAGTGCACCTGGAATGGCACGGGCGGCACGGGCGGATCACAGAACGTCACCCTGGGTTCCTCCGGCACATTCGCGATGCAGGCGACCTACTCGAACGACACGTCCTCGTGCCTGATCTCGCATGCGATTGTCACGGACTCGGGTAACACCGTCACCGTCACCAAGCCCGCCAACCAGACCGGCGGCGTCGGCACACCGATCACCCCGCTGTCGGTGCTAGCCACCGACTCCAAGGCCGCGATCACGACCTTCACGTGGTCGGCCACCTCACTGCCCGCAGGCCTCTCCATCGCCAGCGCCACCGGCGTCATCAGCGGCACCCCCACCACCAAGGCCAACTACACCACCACGGTGACCGCCACCGACTCAGACGGCTCTCAGGGCACCACCACGATCTCGTGGACCATCAGCGGTAACACAGTCACCGTCACCAAGCCCGCCAACCAGACCGGCTTGGTCGGCACGGCAATCACCCCACTGGCGGTGACAGGCACCACCACCGGCGCCGTCAAGACCCTTACGTGGTCGGCCACCTCACTGCCCGCAGGCCTCTCCATCGCCAGCGCCACCGGCGTCATCAGCGGCACCCCCACCACCAAGGCCAACTACACCACCACGGTGACCGCCACCGACTCCA
>CAFBPU010000080.1_pt1 | contig 9582 bp, 8 predicted proteins | sample 7269791 | NCBI WGS metagenome assembly CAFBPU01 (sample SAMEA6814154, study PRJEB35770) | freshwater metagenome | biome: Freshwater; feature: Freshwater reservoir; material: water | place: Czech Republic | collected 2017-06-27 | depth 30m m
ACCGCGACCTACATCAGCGCATCCTGCTCGCCCACACCGGCACCTGCAGTGTGTGCCACCGCGGCCTCGCCCACGGTGAGGAAGTGTTCTGGAACCCCGAGGCCCACGTGACCATTTGTGCCACGTGCGCAGAGGATGTTGTCGTCTAGCAAGCTGTCATCTAGCGGCGGCGGCGATGCGCTGCGCCTCAGACAGGCGCGGCAGTAGCGGCCGGATGAACGTCTGCGTCTCGGGATCGGTCGAGAAGATGAGCGTCCCGATCATGCCGCGCGTGAGCAGCACCTTGTAGACGTTGCGCAAGACACGCCCGGACACGACCGCAGGAATCATTGCATCTTCCAGAGATGCCCGACCCGCGGGAGCACGGGCCCCGCTTCGGCGGTCCACAGCTGGCCAGCAGGCCAGAGTAGTCTTCCGCCGCCCGGATTATGAGGCCCGACGAACCTTAGCCAGTCAGCAGCACGTGGCTTCGGTGGTGAGACAGAAAGTGCTGTTGATCGACGTTGAACGCTCCAACGTTACGCGGGACCCCGATTGACCAGGCATTGAGAACTGACGTCTCCATCTGATCGCTCACCAGCAGATCCCCGTCGTCCGCGAAGGAGATGAAACCGCGATCGAAGAGGTGGTCAACGTGCGGTGCAAGCATGAGCCCGTTGCATCCGTGGAGCTTCTCCTCGTTGGTGGAGTCCTTCCACGGCTTGATGTGACTCGCCCGAAGGTGATGCAACTGCTCAATGCCTGTGATGCGACACGCGTGTTCGTTCAATCGCACGTTGTTCTTGAACAAGCCTTGCCCGACTCTGGCATTGACCAGCTGCCGCTTCTCCGTCTCGGTCAGATCGACCCTGCCCTGGAGCGCGGCTAGCTCCCGCTCAATCACTGAGACGGGTGGCTCAAGCTTGAGGACCTCATCAGTGGCGAGAGTGAACTGGTGACCGATCAATCCCTGGATCGCTGACGCCAAACCACCCGACAGTTCGGTGAGGTAAACGCCCTGAAGCCCGTTGCCATTGGCCAGGAGCGGTGAGTACTTCGCCGGCAGCAGCGGTGCCAGGAGATCCATATGGCTCTTGGGCCGCACCGGATGGTCTAACTCCTGAAACTCAACCTGGACTAGCCAACCGTAGGCAGACCAATTGCCGCCAGCGGTGCCGAAGTCAGGTTTGACCGAAGGCTCTGCCGCGTGGGTCGCGATTCCGACAGCCTTGATCTGGGTGTCGCAGAAAGAGAAGACAAGGTCGCCCGGCACGACCTCAGTCATCGTGTCGTAGAAGTAGTTGCGCGCGCCATCAGAGCGCTTCACTGGCGACCAGAGATATCCGCCTGGCACTTCATGTCGATACGTCTGGTTCTGGTTGACCCACCAGTAGCGCATGCAGCACCCCCGGCCGGAGCTTCGCACGCATCAAGAGAATGATCAATAGCGCCGCATGGCAGCCTCGCACGCATCCCCGAGTGTCGTCGGGAAGACAACAGCCCTTCCTTGTCCGCCACACGTTTCGCTGAGTTCGGTTCACGCTCTTCGTAAGCGCGGATGCCGATGGGCAGCACATATGCCGATCTGGGAAGTCACCTCCCCGCGACATCCCGCGCCAACGCGGCCAACTCCTCGTACGCTGCGGCGTGGCAGGACAAACCCCTTGTACGAGCCATCTTGAGATTCGAGCTCATCGACAACGCGAGCTCGAGGTCCCAGGGACACCGGCTGGCTCAAGATCACTGGCAGACGAGTCGACGGAGTGAAGGTGACTGGGGGATCGCGAGTTCATCGCTTGAGCAGGAAGGGCAATCCGCGTTGATCCAGGCCGACTGGTTTGACGACTATGCCGATTGCCTCGAGCGCCAGATCCGTTCGTTGCAGGAGATCATGTCCGACCATCGAGGCGCGAGCCGGAGCTACAGGATCGGTGCTTCCGGGGAACAGGCTGTGGCTGCAAGCTTGGAGCGTGTGATCATTGACCTGGCCATCACCTTGGTGATCGTCATCCGAGTGTGGCGCCCTCATCGCAATACCACCGACTTCTTCGCCGCGGGACGCACGTTCACAGGCGGCCAGAATGGCAATGCGATCGCTGGCAACTATCTCTCTGCGGCCTCCATAATCGGCCTCGCCGGCGCGAACGCGATCTACGGTTTCGACGGCTTCCTCTAGGCCATCGGCTTCCTGGTGGCGTGGCTGGTCGCGCTGCTCCTCGTCGCTGAGATGTCACGCAACACGGGCCGCTTCACCATGGCCGACGTCCTCGCCTTCCGCCCGCGCGAAGGGCCGGTGCGAATCGCTGCCGCCATCTCGACGCTGGCAGTGTGCCTGTACTACCTGCTGGCGCAGATGGTTGGCGCCGGCTAACTGGTCAACCTGCTCCTCGGGGACAACAACAGCCTCGGCCAGTCCGACACTTCCGCAGATTGTCATGCACCTCCCACTTTGCTCACGAATTGCGGGTGCTTTGCAGGCCAGGTATGTGGCCGCGAACGAGAAGTACCAGGACTGCATACAGGTCGAGTATGACCGTTACCCCAATGACCACAAAGGTCCCGCGGCTACCGCCCGGGGGGAGCATGCTCGGTCGAGTACACAGGGAACGTGCCGTGACAGGCCTTGCGGGCTGCCCAAGCAGAGGTCAACGTTGCTCGGCCGCGATCTCCCCACACATCTCGCAGAGCACTCGATCAATCGAGGTCTCTGTCAGATCCACGCCCTCATATCCGCAGAACTGGCATACGTAGGCAACCATGGTCTCCACGACCTCTCATGCCACTCACGGTCGAACTGGAGCACGCCCAAAGTTTGACGCTACGCACAGCATCCAACACATCCCCAAGGCGAAGCGGCTAACACCGCGCCCCAGACATCGGGTCGCGTCAGCGGCCTAGATCGAGGTTCCTGAGGGTCTCCGGAGTGACACCAGACTCGGCCCAGGCTCGCAGAACAGCGGCGCCATCCTGGTCAGAATCCAGGAACCGGCCCAGGGGCGTGTCGGGGTCGACGGGGCCATCCACGAGTTCGCAACCGAGCATGATCGCCGCAAACTCCGCAGTGATACGCACCTCGTCGTTCATGGGGAGATCATAGGAGTTCAGGAGCGCCGTTGGCAGTACAAGATCGATCAGCCGCTAGGGCTGGTCTGCCGCACTAGTGGCCCCACCAAGGAGAAGCCGGGCTCATGACTTCGCACGTGTCGGCAGGAACATCCACGAGATGACCGCCCCCACCACCACGACAACGGCCGCGACCAGCGAACCTCGCGTGAGCCCGTCGACGAACGCGCCCTTGGTGATGGCGGCGAGTTGCGCCCCTACGTCAGAGGGCAGTTTCGATGCCACCACGAGCCCTCCCGCCAATGACTCGCGGACGACCGACTCGAACTCCGGCGGAAGGCCGAGGCTGCGGTACCCCTCGACAACCTTGGGCCCATACACCGTGAGAAATACCGAGCCCACCACGGCAACACCAAGGGTGCCACCCAATTCGCGTGTGGTGTCGTTCACGGCCGCGCCGGCGCCCGCCTTCTCGGGCGCCACCGCGCCCATGATCGATTCAGTCGCTGGGCTTGTGGCCAAACCCAGACCGGCCGCGATCGTCACCATGGAGATCAGCACCCGACCCATGTAGGGGCTGTCGACCTGCACGGTCGCGGCGATGATGAACCCGGTTGCCATGACGAGCAAGCCGATCGTCACGATGGCCTTGGATCCGAAACGGTGCATGAGCGCAATGGCCACCGGCGACATGATGCCCGTGGCGATGGCGAACGGGAGAGTGCGGACACCAGCCTGCAGTGCGGTGTATCCCTGCACCAGTTGCAGGAACTGCGTGATGAGGAAGATGAACCCGAAGAGCGCGAAGAACGCGGTAGCCACCGACAGGCTCGCGGCGGTGAACCGCGCATTCTTGAACAGGCGAACTTCAAGCATCGGATGTGCCAGTCGACGTTCGACGAGCGCGAACGCGACGAGAAGTGCGACGCTGCCGGCGAAGGCCGCGAGGATCGACGGTGATGCCCAGCCCAGCGTCGGCACCTCGATGATTGCCCAGATCACCAGCCCGACCCCCGCAGCTGAGAGCACCAATCCGGCGTAGTCCATCCGACCCACACTCGCGTCGCGGGATTCGGGGAGGAGTAGCGCGCCGAGTGCGATCGCGATGAGCGCGACCGGGATGTTGACCATGAAGATCGAACCCCACCAGAAGTGCTCAAGAAGCAGTCCACCAGCGATCGGGCCGATGGCAACCGCAACACCCACCATCGCCGACCAAACCCCGATCGCCGCCGCACGCTCCTTGGGATCGGTGAAGATATTGACCAAGATCGCCAGGGTCGCAGGGAAGATCAAGGCAGCGCCGATACCCATGAGCGCACGAGCCCCAATGAGTTGGCTCGAGGTCGTCGACAGGGCCGCCAGCCCCGATGTGCCCGCGAAGATGAACAGGCCCACCTGCAACGCACGTCTGCGCCCGAAGCGATCGCCAAAGTGCCCCATGGTGAGCAGCAGCGCCGAGAACACGAGTGTGTAGGCGTCAACGATCCATTGGAGGTCGGTTGTGCCTGCCCCTAGATCGCTGTTGAGCGTGGGCAAGGCGACGTTGACAATCGTGTTGTCGACCACCGACAACAGCAAGCTCAGACACAGCACACCCAAAGCGATCCACCGACGACTTGTACTCAACGAAGACATGTCAGCCACTTCTCTAGAGAACAACGTTCTACAAACATGGCACGCTATGCTGGAGCGTGTCAAGTTTTCAGCGAGCCCGAACCCCGAGTGTCGAGGTCACGGATTCACTCGTCGACGCCGCACTGGCGCTGATTGAAGAGTCGGGCCTGGGCGCAATCACCGTGCGATCCGTGGCATCAAGGGCCGGCGTAGCGCCCATGGGGGTCTACTCGCGATTCGGCAACAAGGACGGATTGCTCGAAGCCCTCTTCGTCCGCGGATTCGAGGCACTCCAGGTCGCGATCGAGATCCCTCGGACCTTGAGCCCACTGCGTCGTCTGCACGCCGGATGCAGGGCATACCGGCAATTCGCGATCGACAATCCCCAGCTCTACCACCTGATGTTTGAGCAGATGATGCTGCTCGAGCTCTCGCCAGAAGCCAAGGACGCCGCGACAGCCTCATTCGGCACCCTGGTTGATCGAGTGCATGCCGCAATGGACTCCGGTGGCCTAGCTGCAGGCGACAGCACCGATGCCGCTCAACAGATATGGAGCGCCATCCACGGCGCAGTCAGCCTTGAAATCGCTGGCGTGCACTTCGCCCACGACCGCGAGGCGAACTTCGCTGCAATGGTTGATTCACTCCTACGTGGCCTCGCGCCAAGGGCATAGCGGCGCCTCAATCCCCGTCCTCACCCGAGGCACCCGGGCCTGCGGGCGGTGCTTGCGCATCGGCGCCATGCACCGAGTGCCAGATGATCTGATCGAGGGCGAGCTGGCTGACCTGGTCAGGGCTTCCGAGCGCCAGCGCTGTCGACCACTCGGCGTCCGGCGAGGCGGCCGTGTTCCGTTCGAGGAGATCGACCGTCGGCGCGATCACGCTCACCGGCGCGGAGTTCACCGCGGTCGGTGCGAACACGTCATACATCGGCACTGCGAGCGCATCGCCGAGGGCGAGGGGTTCGAGGCCCGCCAGCAGCTCTACCGAACGCACGACCGAGAGCAGGTCGTAGCGGGTGTGGACGACCGCACCCTGCTTGGCATACGGGCTGACGACCGCGACCGGGATGCGGTGTGCGTTCACGTGATCCGCGCCGTCCTGCGAATCGTCCTCGACGACGAAGATGGCTGAGGACGACCAGATCGGAGAATGCGAGATGGTGTCGATGATCTGGCCGATTGCGAGGTCGCTGTCGGCCACCATCGCCGTCGGCGTGGGGAAGCCGGGCTGTGTTCCACGCGTGTGGTCGCTCGTCAGGCTCAGGTAGCTGAGGGTCGGCACGGTGCCGGAGGCCAACTGCTGCGCGAACCGGGTCCGGAAGCAGTCGACATGCGAGAACGATCCGGCCGGCGCCCCGGCGGGAAGGCTCGAGTCGAAGATCTCACTGTTCGGATTGTTCTCCACGACACCGATCCACATGTCCGAGGGATAGCAGCCGGTAGCCGGAGGGCCGAGGTCGGAATTCGCCTCGACTGCCTTGATCTGTGCGGCGATCGCGGGAGTTCGATCACGGTCGGCTACGTCGCTGTAACCGCCTACGAAACCTTCGCCATAGTTGAAGTAACTGATGGATTGCTTCTGCGCCTGCGTGAACAGGAAACCGTTGCCGGGCCACGAGACCGCATACGTGCCGAAGTCATTGGGCCGACCTCGACCGGCATACTGCGCGACCCAGTTTCGCGAGACGTAGTCGGGCACGCTGGCGGCAGCCGTCAGGTAGTGGCCCTGGATCGAGGCCTCAGAATTGGCATAAGTGTTGTCCAGCAAGGGGAATCGAGATACGAGTGAGTGCAGGTTCGGCGTCGCAGCGGCCCCGAACACTGTCAGCTTCGGATCGCCGTTACCCGCAGCGACATCGCCGAGAAGCTGGTCGTAGCTGCGGTTCTCACGCACGATGAAGAACACATGCTTGATGGGACCGCCAGGTCGCAGCACGGTGTCGGCCGGAGCCTGCGTCGCGTTCGACGGCACGATCTGCGTCCCCGCCCCCGTCGTCATCGCCGCGAGCTCGACATCGGTCGGAATCGGCAGGATTCCGGCTTGGCCGGTCATCATCGTGCCGCCGTACTGGAAGCCGTTGAAGATGTCCGTTGTCGGGGCGACCGAGGTGAACGCCCAGAAGATCGGATCGCTTGCCAGCGTGGGGTTCGTGCCCTTCGGGTTCGCCCCGATGCCCATGCCCTCGGCCGCGACGTACATCACCCGTGCGGGCGTGGGGCCGTGAGCGCCCACGGTCACCACCGCCTGAGGTTGCGCGGCAGTGGGGATACGGCCGATCACGGTCCAATCACGTGGTGCTGCGGTGGCGCCCGGCAGGGCGATGACGGCGAGCTCATCGCCACCCGATTCAGCCACGATCACCTGTGACTCATCCGGAGTCAACGCCAACGAGACCGGCTTGGTGCCCAGGCCCTCGGGGCGCCCCACCGAGATGGTGCGCGCGACTCTGAGGTCCGTCAGATCCACCACCACGACCTGGTCGCTCGCGGAGAGCGCGACGTAGGCGGTGTCACCTGCCTTGTTGATGACCACGCCCTGCGGGTGGCTCAGCGGCGGTCCGACGGCGATGTCGGCGACCTTGGTGCCCGCGGCCACGTCGAGCACGGACAGGGTGCCGGCCGCCTCGTTGGTGACGACCCCGACGTTGTTTCCTGCCGCAATTGCAGCACCGAAGGGATAGCTTCCCGTGCTCACATAGCGCACGGCTGACGAGTCATTCAGATCGACGATCGCCGCACTGTTGGCAAGATTCAGCGGAACAACCAAGCGCGAGCCGTCGGGGGACACAGCCAACTTCTGCGGCCACGACAGAGACTGGCCGGCGTTGCCTGCGCGCGCCGGTGGGTAGGCCTGAACGATCGGGGCGCCCTTCTGCGGCGGCACCGCAATGGTGCGATCGAACGTGGCCTCGCCGCAGGTGTCGGTCCAGCGGTAGACAAGCACGACGTCGCCTGCGACACCGGGCAGACCCTTCTTCGACGGCAGCCAGCGCGAGAGAGGGAGTCCTGACACATAGGCCATGTGGTGCGCGGAGTCGAGCGCGATTCCACCGGATGCGCCCGGGATCTCGATGACCTGACAGATCGTGCCGCTCGTCGTGTCGACGATGCGGACGTCGTTGGCCCCGAGCCCGGCCGAGACGGTCCACAGCCAGCGGCCATCGTCGCTGACCGCACCGCCGGTGGGGTAATTGCCGAGCTCCACGAGGGATCCGGCGGGAGTGAGCTGGCGGCCGTTGGGCTGAAGCGCTGTCGTAGCTCCGGGCGCAGGAGCGCCGGTCGGGGTGTGATCGCCCTGTGCGCTGTCGCCTGGGCCGCCACAACCAACAACCGCGGCCACTACGAGGGCTGCAACGGCGGCCGTCGCGATGACACGTGATGTGGGGCGCGTCGTCGTGGCCTTCATCGGAAGGCAACTCCTCACCTGGCGACGGGCGTTCTGACCGCTTGCCGGTGAGAGCGCCGTCATGTGCGCATTGCTGCGGCTCCCACGTAGATGAAGGAACTGCGCCCAGTCAAACACTCGATTGGTGGCCGTTGCAGATCATGCGCGGAAGTGACGAGGGTTGGGCCTGATGAGTCGAGAGGAGCCGTCGTGATCTCCCAGGCGCGGGCGACCCGTCAAGCCGGGCAACTTCTCAGGGGGCCGAGAGCCCACCCCGACTCCCTGTGGCCCACAGGATGGGGTCCTCAGGGTGCGCTCCGCCGTGGCTGGGCTACGGGGGTAGACATGCGCTACTGGTGGGTCAATCAACACCAGACGTAACATCGATCAAAGACACTTCTTGTCCCACCACCGACGCCACGTCCTGCTGACCGGTTAGATCCGTGCACGTCCCCATGCGCCACCGCCGGAGGGCCCGAAGTTCGGGCCTGACCGGGTGCCTGCCGAACCCGTGACCCTTTCACCGTCACGCTGTCGGATCTGCGGGTTTACGCGCACCCATGCGCGTCGCTAGCGTCGCTCTAGCCGGGCGGGTCGCCCGGTCCTAGCAGACGGAGACACCATGACCGAGCCGGCTACGGGGGCTACGGACAGCGCAGGCATGCGCCTGCTCGGCCTGGTCGACACAGAAGACCCGTATGACGTCGACGACGCGGAGATCCTCCCCCTGCAGATCCAGGCCGCCCATGAGGCGTTCGCGCGGATGCGCCCCCTGATCCCGCTGCTTGACCGGCGCGCCACTGAGGCGGGGATCGAGAAGATCACCTCACTCGCAGATGTCGTGCCCCTGCTCTTCAGCCACACGGTCCACAAGTCCTACCCACAGTCGTTCATCCAGAAGGGCCGCTGGGACCGCCTTCTCGAGTGGTACGACTCCCTCGCAGCCCAGCCGCTCGTGGATGCTGTCGACCTCACCGATGTCGAGAACATCGACGATTTCGCGGCGGCGCTCACCAGAGCCGGCATGCTCCCTCACGTCACGAGCGGAACGTCGGGCAAGATCTCGCTGATCAACAACACGCCTGGCGACCGCGATCGTGCCGAGCGCATCGGCGCTGCTGTTGTCGGCTGGCCCCGACCGCTGCGCACCAAGGGCTCCATGCACTTCTACGGCCTGGTGCCATCGAGCGGCTACTCCAAGCATGTCGAGTTCACCCGAAGTCTCGCGGAGACTTTCGCGCCCGAAGGGAAGCGACACTTCCTGAGCGACGAGCCAATGCTCCCGTCGGTGGCTGCCCGTGCCGCCGCGATGCGCACTCGCATGATGGACGGCTCCGCAACGCCCGCCGAGATCGCCGCCTTCGACGACGAGGCGAATGCACGCGCTGATCGCATGTCGCGCAACCTGCGCGACCTCACGTCCGACATCATCGAACACCGCGCGGAGCCCATGATCGTCATGGGTGTCTGGACCCAGCACTGGGCGATCATGCAGCAGGCCCGCGAGCTGGGCTGCGCCGACGGCGAGTTCCACCC
>CAFBPU010000082.1_pt1 | contig 9191 bp, 8 predicted proteins | sample 7269791 | NCBI WGS metagenome assembly CAFBPU01 (sample SAMEA6814154, study PRJEB35770) | freshwater metagenome | biome: Freshwater; feature: Freshwater reservoir; material: water | place: Czech Republic | collected 2017-06-27 | depth 30m m
CAGAACCTGCCGACCCCGCATCCGACGACGGCCGCGAGGGCGGCGGCGGCTGCAAGGAGGAGGACATGAGACAACCCTAGAGACCACCACTGACAGTGACCCCACCAAACAGGCCCCCGAAACACGTTGATACACAACAACATTTACGCCCACAGCGATCAGAAATGATCACACGCGATCACTGACAACACGAGCCCACATCAAACGCCGATACCGGCCATCGATCACCAGCCGGTCAACCCGAAACACCACGTGAACGCTCGCGTGACGCGCGATCAACTCAGTCGGTGACGCACCACAGCCACGAGCTGGAACAGTGCCACGATCCCCACGGCCAGCGAGGCCCAGGCCCCCGCCGCTGCCCACCACGCCGACGACCCCACATAGATGCCCGAGCCCAGAAGGAACATCGCCACCACCGCCACACGCGTGGGGCGCTCCCCCACGGTGATCACGCCGACTTCGGACAGGCCCACAGCGGCGGCTCTCGCTCGCACGAATTCCAGCAAGGCCATGAGCGCGCCCGCAGCGACGCACAGGCCCGCGGGCGCACCCACCAACCACAACGCGAGCAGATAGAGCCCGTCGCTAACGCGATCGGTCAACGAGTCGAGCACCGCTCCCCATCGCGTGACTCGATTCGAGACCACCGCCACCGCTCCGTCGAGGGAGTCGAGAATTCCGGCCGCACCCACCACGAAGGCGGCGAGCAGCACCCATCGGCCGCCCGACCAGCACATCACCGCGACTGCAGCCGAGACCACCCCGCCGAACACAGTGACGGAGTCAGGCACCACGCCCACTCGGGCCAGCGGTCGCGCCAGTGCGTAGATGAAGGACAGCCACGGGCCCACCCAGCGCGAGGATCGCGGATCGTAGCCGCCGTGGAGTTCCTGCCAACGTCCCAGATAGGCCTCGCGGGAGATCACTGTGCGCCTCATGACCGGGTCATCAGATCGCCCCGCCATCAGTTCGCCGCACCATCCGCCGGCACCAGAGACCACGACACGATCACGACGGCCGTCACACTTCCCTCGCCGCCGTCTATCGGCACGGCCCCCATGTTCACAGCGGCGGCGATGACGCGCTGTGGCACGGGAACTCCCCCGAACTCGGACTCGGCCACATGTCGCACCTCTCCGAGTGACTGACCGGCAAGACGCGCGTACTGCTCAGCCTTCACACGCGCATCGGCGAATGCCGCCTCTCGCGCGGCGTTTTCGACAACCGCAGGATCGCTATGACTGAAGGTGATTCCGTCGATTCGCGCACCGTCGCCACCGGCATCGATCGCGCCGACAAGGAGGGAGCCCACGTGACTGAGCTCGCTCAACTTCGCCGCAAGTGACAGCGATGCCTCATACGCCACGACAGTGGGCCACGGGTCGTGAACTGGGGAGAGCGAGACGTTCGTTGTCGACAGCGACGACTCACCCACGCCTCCGCGCACCAGTGCCTCGCGCATACCCGACATCGCGTAGGTGGCGCGTGCCGTGGCGTCACTGGGGCTGGCCGCACGAGCCGCGGCCGTGAGCCGGAGTGTGGCCTCGTCGTAATCGGCGGAGGCACGCCCTCTCCCGGTGACTGTCACTGATCTGCCCATGGGGCGATCCTGCCCGAGATCGTCTGCAAGTGCGGGGCGACGCGTCAGGCGAATGCGGAGAGCCCGAGGCCGGTGTAGATCTCACGCGTGGAAGTGGAACGGTTGAGAGTGTAGAAGTGCAAGCCCGGAGCCCCTCCGGCGAGCACTTCGGCGGCCATCTCGGAGGCCACCTCGACGCCGAGCGCGTGCACAGCCGCCGCATCGTCACCGAGAGCGCGGAACCTGGTTGCGAGCTCGGCAGGGAAGGCCGCGCCGGAGAGCACGGAGAAGCGTTCGATCTGCGAAAGGTTCGTCACCGGCATCAGCCCCGGGATGATGGGGATGGTGCATCCGGCGGCACGGGCACGTTCGACGAGGTCGAAGTAGTCGTCGGCCCTGAAGAAGAACTGGGTGATCGCGAACTCCGCGCCGGCCTCCTGCTTGCGCAAGAGAACGCGAGCATCGTCATCTCGGGACGTCGACTCCGGATGGCCCTCCGGGAATGCCGCAACACCAACACAGAAGTCACCGAGCGATCTCACCAGAGCAACCAGTTCGTCTGCGTGCTCGAGCCCGCCTTCATGTTGAACCCAGGGGGTGCCTGGCCCCCCCGGCGGATCGCCCCGAAGCGCCAGCACGTTGCGCAACCCGGCGTCGGCGTACTCGCCGATCACCGACCGCAACTCGGCGATGCTGGCGGCCACACACGTGAGGTGTGCCACGGGAACGAGGGTTGTCTCCTCGAGGATTCGACGGGTCACTCGCACGGTGCGATCGCGCGTGGACCCACCCGCGCCGAATGTGACGGAGACGAAGGTCGGGCGCAGCGGCTCGAGCTCGCGGATGGCCTGCCAGAGCAGCCGTTCACCATCATCGGTCTTGGGCGGGAAGAACTCGAAGGAGAACGAGTGCCTGCCCAAGGACAGCAGTTCGCTGATCGTCGACACCGAGGAGCCGAAACCGGACGCGGGGGGCATGGCGACGAGCGTACGACCTCGCCTATGAGCCTCCGCGGCGCGGTCCGCATGTTGGGTATGGGCACTCGAATGTGCCTCCGCACCCCGACGGCCCTACCCTTCCGGCATGACCGGTTTGGATCCCACCGTCTCACCGCTGGACGCCGACGATCTGCGATCGCGCGTCCAGAAGCGCCTCGACACGTTTCTCCGCGCCCAGGTTTCGATCCTCGACGACATCAGCCCTGACCTCGCGCCCTTGGCAGAGGCGCTCACCGACCTCCTGCGGGGCGGTAAGCGCCTCCGGCCGGCATTCGCGTACTGGGGTTGGCGCGGGGCTGGCGGAGCAGACTCCGACGAGGCGGTCTCCGCCGCTGCCGCACTCGAGCTTCTCCAGGCCTGCGCGCTGATACACGACGACGTCATGGACGCCAGCGACACCCGTCGCGGGATGCCCGCGGCCCACCGACGATTCGCCACGCTCCATCAGAACAATCACTGGGTCGGCTCACCCGACGCGTTCGGGGTCGGCGCGGCGATCCTGCTTGGCGATCTCTGCCTGTCGTGGGCCGACGAACTGCTGCTGACTTGTGGCCTCCCCGCCGACGCGCTCGCGCGGGCGAAGCCGGTCTACGACGTCATGCGCACCGAGCTCATGGGCGGCCAGTACCTCGATCTCCTCGAGCAGGCCATGGGTGGCGGCTCGGCGGAGCGTGCGATGCGTGTCGTTCGTTTCAAGTCGGCCAAGTACACGATCGAACGTCCGCTACATCTCGGCGCCGCACTCGCGGGCGCGTCCGACGACGTAGTCGTGGCCTACTCCGGATACGGCCTGCCACTCGGCGAGGCCTTCCAACTGCGCGACGACATCCTCGGCGTGTTCGGCGACCCGGCTCAGACCGGAAAACCCGCGGGCGATGACCTTCGCGAGGGCAAACGCACGGTATTGATTGCCACCGCATTCGACGCCGCGACCGCGGCACACGAGGGTTTGTTGCGACGTCATCTTGGAGACCCCGGGCTCGACGCTGACGGTGTCGGCGCCCTGCGCGCGGTCATCGAGGAGACGGGCGCCCGCGCCCATGTCGAGGCTCTGATCGGAGCCCTGACCGACCAGTGCTTCCGTGCCCTGGACGCCGCACCGATCGAGGACGCCGCACGTGAGGTGCTTCGCGGCCTTGCGATCGCGGCGACGTCCCGCTCGGTCTGACCGCTCAGTCTGACTGAATTCCTCACGCCCCAGAGCACTCCGGCGTCCAGAACGCGGCACCGCGAGATCTCGAGGGGCCGAGCGCCGCCCGGGTGCCTAGGCTGTGCCCATGTCAGTTCTGCGTCGCACCCCCCGCACCGTCACCGGGCCCACCGACGACATCGTGATCGTCGGCGCCGGACTCGCCGGTCTGTCCTGCGCGTTGCGGCTTGCGGGCGCCGGGCGCAAGGTGACGGTCCTCGAGCGCGAATCGGTGCCAGGAGGCCGCGCGGGGTTGATCGAGGACGCCGGGTTCCGTTTCGACACCGGCCCCACGGTGCTCACGATGCCCGATCTCATCCACGACGCGTTCGCATCCGTCGGGGAGAACATGAACGACTGGCTCGAACTCACTCCGGTCGAGCCGTTGTACCGCGCGTTCTACCCCGACGGATCTCAGCTCGACGTCCACTCCGATGTGGATGCGATGGCCGCGGAGATCGAGCGCGTCATCTCACCCGCCGAAGCCGCTGGCTATCGCCGCTACGTCGATTTCGTCTCCAAGCTCTACCGCTACGAGATGCGCGACTTCATCGACACCAACATCGATTCCCCCCTCGACCTCGTCACCGAGAACCTTGCCAAGCTCGTCGCAATCGGCGGATTTCGCAAGCTCGCCCCCAAGGTGCGTCAGTACCTCAATGATCCCCGCACCGAGCGGCTGTTCAGTTTCCAGGCCATGTACGCGGGGCTGTCCCCCCAGGACGCCCTCGCGATCTACGCGGTGATCGCCTACATGGATTCGGTCGCCGGTGTGTACTTCCCCAAGGGCGGCATGCATGCATTGCCGCGCGCCATGGCCGCCGCCGCCGAGAAGCATGGGGTCGAGTTCCGCTACTCGACCGAGGTCACCCGAGTCGAGACTGAGGGATCGCGAGCCGTTGCGGTGCACACCCTCAACGGTGAGCGCATCGCGGCCGATGTCGTCGTACTCAACCCCGATCTTCCCGTGGCGTACAAGGAGTTGCTCGGCCGCGAGCCGTGGTCGGTGCGACGTCTTACCTATTCGCCGTCATGCGCGCTACTCCTCGCAGGATCAAGCGCCACCTACACCAAGACAGCGCACCACAACATCCACTTCGGACGCAGTTGGGACGGGGTGTTCCGCGAGCTCATCGACGAGCGTCGCCTCATGAGCGATCCCAGCATCCTGGTGACGAACCCGACGTACTCGGACCCCTCGCTGGCTCCGGACGGCAAGCACATCTACTACGTCCTCTTCCCTACCCCCAACCTTGATGCCAACATCGACTGGCGTACCGAAGGCCCTCGCTATCGCGATGAGATGGTGCGCACCCTCGAGCAGCGCGGATACATCGGCTTCGGCGACGCGATCGAGGTCGAGCACCTCACAACTCCACTCGACTGGGCAGCCCGGGGCCTCGAACGCGGTGCCCCGTTCGCGGCAGCTCACTCCTTCTCCCAGACCGGGCCTTTCCGTCCCTCGAACCTCTGGGGCGACAACGTGGTGTTCACCGGCTCGGGAACCCAGCCTGGCGTGGGAGTTCCCATGGTGCTCATCTCGGGCCGGCTCGCGGCCGAGCGGATCACCGGGCCGGACCGGACGTACAGCCCGACCTATCTACGCTGAGGCTCGAGTTCGCCCGCGCTCCCTCTCCGGGAGTCGTGTCCGACTATCGGATCTTCGGGTGAGAGCGACGCGGATCACCACGCGCGATCCCGCAGACGGTCCGCCGAGACGTCCGAAGCCCGGTAACCTCATGACTCGTGGCCACCGTCGATCCCAAGGACGGCGCGCCCGAATCGGAAGACTCCGGTCTGGCCTTCACCCTGCGCTACGCCGTTCCGGGACTCGTCGGAGCCACGGTTCTGGCCATTGGGGCACTCGGCGTCGGCTGGCTCCCCCTCAACGGGCTCGCCGATGTCCCGCTGATCCACACGATGAAGTACACCGGCCTCGGGACCTTCGTCTCGCGCGCCTCGGTGATCCTCGGTGGCGCACTACTCCTGCAGGCCTGGCTCGTGGTGGGTGGCGATGTCCTCGCAGGCCATATTCGCGATGCGAGACGACTCTGGGGGGTCCTCGCGCTCTGGATCATGCCACTCCTGCTCGCCCCACCGCTGTTCAGCCGTGACGGATACTCCTACTACGCGCAGGGCAAACTCCTCCTCAACGGAATCGACCCCTACACCAGCGGCGTCGCGTCGATCCCGGGTTGGTCGGCCGATGGCGTGGATCCGATGTGGCAGGACACCCCCACGCCATATGGCCCGGTGTTCCTTGCCCTTGAGCGCGGTGTCGCCGCACTGGTCGGGAACAACCCGTTCCTCGCGGTGATCGCGTTCCGACTTCTCGCGGTCGTCGGCATTGCCCTGCTGGCCTATTTCGTCCCGCGGCTCGCCTTCCATCACGGCATCGACGGCGCGAAGGCACTCTGGCTTGGCGTGATGAACCCGCTAGTGCTCATGAACTTCGTGTCCGGCGTCCACAACGACGCCCTCATGGTCGGCCTACTCGTCGCGGGCTTCTGCCTCGCGGTCGAGAAGCGCCACATCTCGGGCACGTTGCTCATCGTCGCCGCCTCGATGATCAAACCCATCGCCTTGCTCGCCCTGCCCTTCGCCGGACTCATCTGGGCCGGTACCCGGGCCGACCTGCGCCACCGAATCCTCGCGTGGGCCAAGGCGGCCGCCATCACCGTCGCGGCCTATGTCGCCGTATCAGCAATCGTCGGTGTCAATGCCGGATGGATCCGCGCCCTCACCACTCCGGGCGAGGTGCGCACCTGGCTCTCACCCTCGACTGCGCTCGGGATGCTGTCCGGCAACGTGATGTCCGCGTTCGGACTCGGTGACCACGTCGATCTCCTGGTGATGACCTCTCGCGGACTGTCCATGTGTGCGGCAGTTGCGGCGATCGGCTGGCTCATCCTCCGCCCCCAGGGCCGATCCCCGGTGCGCGGCGCGATGCTCGCATTCGTTGCCGTTGTGGCGCTCGGGCCCGTGGTCCAGCCGTGGTACCTACTCTGGGCCCTGCCACTCGCAGCGGCGAGCGGCCTGCAACCCCGACGACTGCGCTGGGTGCTGCTCATCGTCGCCGGGTTCACGCTTTACGGCCTGTGCGAGACGAGTGCGACCGCAGACAACTTGCTCGATCTCTCAGACGGACTCGCGATGATTGCCGCAGTCGCGGCCGTCGTGATCGCCATCTCGGTGTCACCGCGCGAGCGGGCGCTCGTCCTAGGTACGCAGGTGGGCCACGGCCTGATCCCTGACGATGCACCCTCACAGGCCCGGCGCGACCAGATGAAGGTCAAGGCACGGGAGTCGCGTTGAGCGACCCAGATGCCGTATCTCCGACCCCCGAGGACGATCAGCACGTCGTTGCGATGAGGACCCGCCCGACGACACAACGACCCGTTGGCGTGGCTCCCAATGCGGCGTGGCGGCTCACAAGTGCCGTCGATCAAGTCGCTCGAGCTCTCGATCGACTCGTCGGCGACGGCGCCAGATGGGCGAGGCTCACGCCGGGGCTGCGGGTCGCCGTCGGCTACCTCGTGACGCGCCTCATCGTCCTCGCCCTGCTTGCAGTGCCGGAGACCGTGGTACTCGGTGACCCGATCTACTACGCGCACAACCTCGAGAAGCTTGGCACTGGCACCGACCTCATGTCGGTCCTGCACGAGTATCCGCTGCCTGCGGTGGCCCTCGTCGGGCTCCCATGGTTGCTCTCCTTCGGAAGCGTGTGGGCGTACGTCTGCCTGTTCATCGTGTTGCTGATGGCGATCGATATCGCCTTCTTGCGCCTGCTGTTCCGCTTCGGGGGCCGTCGGCAGACGGCGGCCGTCACGCTCTGGCTGGCCGCCGGCCCCATGATGGGCCCCTTGGCGTTGACGCGATTCGACCTCGTCCCCGGGGTGCTAGCGGGCGCGGCAGTCCTCATCCTCGCCACCCGCCCTCGGCTCGCGGCCGTGTTGATCGCGTGCGGTGCGGCGATCAAGCTCTGGCCCGTCGTGCTACTCCCTGCACTCGCATCGCCGTTGCGAACGCGTGGGCGGGTGCTCGCGATGGCGGCCGTCACCGGTGCCGTGATCGTGATCGCCATCGTGGCTGTCGACGGTGTCGATCGACTCGTCTCGCCGCTGGGGTGGCAGTCCGACCGCGGACTCCACGTCGAGTCATTGGCGGCGCTCCCACTCATGGCCGCGTGGTCGCTGGCTCATGGGCCGTGGTCGGTACGGTTCACCGAGTTCGCCGCGTGCGAGATCCAAGGACCAGGCGATCACGTCGTGATCGTCCTCGCGAACGTCGCGGCCGGTGCGGCAACCTTGCTTGTGGCCGCGCTCTGGGTGCGCGCATGGCGCCGAGGGGGATCGGTGGGAGCCGGTACCGTCGGGTGGCTCATGCTCACCGCGGCCGGGTTGCTCATACTGACGAACAAGGTCTTCAGCCCGCAGTATCTGCTCTGGATCTCACCGATCGCGATTGCCATGGTGGCGATCGCACCGCGAGGTGACACCGGGGTTCGCCGATTCGCCGTCCTGGTCCTCGCCGTGGGCGCGCTCACTCAGGTGCTATATCCGTTGCTGTACCCATTGATCACCACCGATGTGTGGGCGAACCCGCTCGGGGTTCTTCTGCTCGCGATACGCGACCTCGCCCTCATGGCGTGCGTCGTGTACGCCGGTCGGCGTGCATGGACCGAGACCTCGCGCCCTGTCAGAGAAACCACGACCGATGGGCGTGACTTACCCGACGGCCCTCAGGTCGTCATCAACCGATCAGAATAGTTCGAGGTCGAGAGCGGGGCCATCGCCCTGGAGTACGACTCCGCCAGCCACCCCATCGGCAGCCCACGCCCGAGCAGCGCCGGCGAGAACATCAAGTGCCACAGCGAAATCCGCCGGTTCGGCTTCCGCGAATTCACCCCAAGAGCTCCAGACCATCACCACCCCGCCAATTCCGCCATGGTCGAGATCGGCCAGGCACTCCTCGAGTGCCTCCCAGCTCATACCGAACCACTCGGGCAGGCCGAAGGCCTCGTCACATAGATCGAGAAACCCATCCCTGTCCTCGACCTCGGCACCGTCGAGCACGACGCAGCGCCAGCCGAGCGATTCGGCCGCAGACTCGATGTCCTCGACCGGCCCCAGGGTCAAGCGGACGCCTGACAGCGCCCGCAGAGCTTGAGCGTTCATGGCGTCTCGGCTCTACTGGCGCCCGGGAGATCTGCCACGCGAGGCGGGGGCGTTCCTGTGCTGATCACGGGGAGCTCCTCACACGAACCGGGGCCGGGGCCGGGGCCGGGGCCGGGGTAGGACTGGCCGACCCTCACATGTGCAGAAGATAGCCCGGTTCGACACTGGATCCCAGATACCCCGCCCGGGGAGTTCGACGCGGAATGCGTAGGACCCTGACGTGGCAGCGCCCACTGGCGATGGCA
>CAFBPU010000085.1_pt1 | contig 8856 bp, 8 predicted proteins | sample 7269791 | NCBI WGS metagenome assembly CAFBPU01 (sample SAMEA6814154, study PRJEB35770) | freshwater metagenome | biome: Freshwater; feature: Freshwater reservoir; material: water | place: Czech Republic | collected 2017-06-27 | depth 30m m
ATACTTCTTGGGGCGCATGTCATCGGCTCGACCGGCACGGAAGGGTGCGATGGCATCCCAGACGGGCAGCCACTTGTCCTGAACCGCGTGGACGTCGTAGGTCTCGCGACCCTCGGCGGCGTCGCGGACGGTTCCTGGGGCGGACTCGGCAACATCACCATCCACCAGGTGCTGGCGGTCAAGCAGAGCGCACGCGGTGGCAGCGGTCTTCCGGCGACCCGCGGCGAGTGGCTCGGCGACGTGCGCTGACCGATCGGCGGGGGCCCGGTCCACGGGCTCGAGCCCCCGCCGGCATGGTCGTAAGGAGCCCACCCATCACCCGGCGTACCGCCGAGCGGCCCCCTGCCGACGCGCGGGACGAAGCCGACGTCGCTACATTCGGGTCATGAGCACCCCTCTGACCGCCACGGCTCCCTCGACCGACGACAAGTCCGAGACGCGAGTCACGATGCTGCGGCGCTACAACCTCGTGATGGGCGTCCTCCACGCCGCCCAGGCAGTCGCGGTGCTGGCCCTCGCGACCTCGTTCGTCCTTCCTGTCACCGCCGCCTTCATGACCGGACCGCCCGGTTCGGCGGTCGCTGCGCCGACGACCCTCTTCGACGTCAGCATCGCGTGGGGATGCGCGCTCTTCCTCCTGCTGTCAGCGGCAGCACATCTGGTCATCGTGTCGCCGCCGGTCTTCCCCTGGTACCGCACGAACCTGCTGCGCAGCCGCAACTACGCGCGCTGGATCGAGTACTCGCTGAGCTCGTCGGTGATGATCGTGCTCATCGCCCTCATCACGGGGATCAGCGACATCGCTGCGCTGGTGGCCCTCTTCGGCGTGAACGCCTCGATGATCCTCTTCGGCCTGCTGCAGGAGAAGTACGAGAGGCCGGGCGAGGGAATGCTCCCCTTCTGGCTGGGATGCATCGCCGGCGTCACGCCCTGGGTCGCCATCGCGATCTACCTCGTGAGCCCCGGCAACGCCGCCAGCCCGCCCGGGTTCGTGTATGGGATCTTCTTCTCGCTGTTCGTGTTCTTCAACTGCTTCGCGCTGAACCAGTGGCTGCAGTACCGCCAGGTGGGGAAGTGGCGCGACTATCTCTACGGCGAGTCGGTGTACATCACGCTGAGCCTGGTGGCGAAGTCGCTCCTCGCCTGGCAGGTGTTCGCCGGCACCCTCGTGCCTCCCGGCTGACCGAGGCGTTCGTGGAGGTCGGGGGCCCGGCACAGTCGCCGGGGTCGAAGTTCTGCACGGTGCCGTCGTCCACGCGGACCGTCATGTGGCCGCTGAGGATGTAGCCCGCGTGGGGGGCCTGGCAGCTGTCGGTGCCGGCGATGGGCTTGACGTGCTGCGACCACTGCCATCCCGGCTCGAAGACGGCGCGGCCCACGGCCATGCCGTCGATGTCGAGCGTGTGCATCTGGCCCTTGCCGTCGGCGAAGTGCCGGACGTCGGTGGAGCTCTCGAACCGCGCTCTCGTGATCCCTGCCATGCGCACCTCCCGCGTCGGGCACCGCCCCCGTCAGGCGGGAGAAACCCGACGATCGCGCCAGTCTGCGCCTGCCCGGGGGAGTCGTCGATGCCCAGAACGGGGTGGCCCAGGGTGACCACTGCGACCGTCGTGAGCACTGCGGCGCACAACGGGGGGAGGCGAACTCGCGGTCGGGTCGACCCGCCTGATGCCCGTCAGCCCAGCCATCACCGGTCCGTGAGCAGATACTGAAGAACCCATCGACCGGTCGTCTGGTAGCGTCGGAGTGTGAATTCCGGCGTTGGAGGATTCAACGACCAGCGGATTCAGGGGTGTTCGCCCGGCTGGGGTTCCAGCACCGGAAACCTGGGCCTTCGCGGCGCGGGCCCGCTGACCTACCTCTCACCACTCGACCGCCAGCTCATCAGCGAGCGCGTCCACTACTACGGCTGGGCGTGCGACGAGCGTCGCTCTGATCTACTCGCCGACTGCTTCACCGAGGATGCGTCCTGGTCGGGAAGCCTCATGGGCGAAGAGACCGTTCCGGCGGTGCATGGACGAGACGCGATCGTGGTTTGGCTGTCGGGCTTCTGGGATCGACAGGTCGACCAGCGCCGCCACATGATGACGAGCTTGTCGATCGACAGCCAAGGGCCGGCGCACGCTTCGGCTATCGCGTCGTTGCTGCTCATGTCGGCCGCAGCATCGTCGATCGCCATCGTCCTCACGTCGTTCTACCGGTTCGAACTCACGAAGGACGACGGGGTGTGGCGCATCAGCAGCCTGTTCGAGGGTTTCGACGTTCCGTTCTGACCCGAGGAGGAAGTTGCCGTGACCGAACAGACCGAGCCTGCTTTGCCATTGCCGGGGTGGGGGCATGCATTGCGCGTCATCGGGCTGACTGGGAAGTCTCCTGACGACGCGGCTGCCGTGCTCGACAGGATGGCAGTCGTTGACCGGATGACCCGCTACGCATGGGCGTTCGACGAACGGCAGGCGGAACTCCTCGCCGACTGCTTCACCGACGACGTCACGTGGGAGGCAAGCCTTGCGGGTGCCTCGGTTATCGGGCCCTTCGTCGGTCGTGATGCCGTCGTTGAGTTCATGTCATCCTTCTGGCCGGAACAGCTTGACCAGCGTCGTCACATGATCACCAACGCCGTCGTCGAGGACCAATTGCACGACAGCGCAACGTTGTATACCTACCACCTGCTCATGTCGGCCACGTCGAGCGAGATCCGACCGGTGACCTGCGGCTTCTACCGCGTCCACATGAGACGGACCGGGGTCGGCGAGTGGAAGATCCAGCACCTCGTCGCCGGATACGACATCCCCTTCTAGGACCCTGTGTCGGTAACCGGTGATGCGTTGGTGTCGCATGGGAATGGGTCTGGCCGCGACCACGTGTTCCCGGCTGAGGCAGTCGGGAGCGTCGTCCGCGCCATCGGTGCCGCTGCAGGACAGCGAGCTAGTGCCGCGGCAGCCCCGGCCCAACCGTCACAGTCGTGCCGGAGTTCGAGGCGTCGACGATCGCCGCAGTCAGCACCACGGCCGCTGCTCCGTCGCGTGCCGTGCCGACGGAGGTGCTTCGCCCGCCTATCTGGGCCACAAAGCTCTCGACCTGCAACTGGTAGAGATCGACGCTGTCATAGCTTGTCTTGTGCGTGGATCCGCGCACTCGCAGCGTCACCTCGCCACCTCCCCCGCCCCACCATTGGCTGGTGGTTCCCCTAGCCTCGAGCGAGCCCTCTGTCCCGTGGATGGCTATTGGGTCGCCGCCGTAAGGAACATCCATTGCGAAGCGCACCGTCGCCGTGGCGCCTCCTTCGAACGCCACCACCGCGGCTGCAGTGTCCTCGTAGGGCCGGTCGGCGTCCCGCGTGCTGAGCATGGCGCACACCCGCACAGGCGGCGCCTCCAAGATGAAAGAGATCAAGTCCAGCCGGTGGACACCTGACATCGGTATGACGCCACCGCCAGCCAGTGCAGGGTCGCCGTACCAGTCCGGCGTGCTCATCGCCGGCAGGCACACGGCCGCGTCGGCCAGGACCGGGCGGCCGATGAGGCCGTCGCGCACTGCCTGCCTCATCGCGATGTGCGCTGGGTGCTGGCGGTACTGGAAGGCGATGCCCAACTGCACCCCGCGCTCGCGGCAGCGACGATCCATCAGGTCACAATCCCCGAGCGAGGTCGCCATCGGCTTTTCACACAGGACGTGCTTCCCGGCATCTGCGGCGGCGAGTGTCTGAGCGACATGCAGCCCGTTGGGGCTGGCTACATAGACGACATCGACGGCGTCGTTCACGAGGAGCTCTTCCAAGCTGCCGGCCACAGTCGCGACACCGTGATTGGCGGCGAAGGCCGCGCCCCGGGCAGAGTCCCGGCTCAGTACGGAGGCGGCGTGCGTGCCCTCAGCACGGCCGATTGCGTCGGCCATCTGCGCGGCCACGCGCCCTGTCCCGATCAGTCCCCATCCGACGCTCATACCAATCCCTTCCGCTGAGGAGTCACCGCTCGACGATCCAACTCGTCAGCCGCCGATGAAGCGCGGCTGAGTCTTGTCGCTGGGTGAGTTCAGCGTAGTCGCCATCGCCGACGGATCCCGCGGGCGGTGTTGCTTTGACGTAGCGCCAAGGTCGGTGAGGGTGTCTGGGCCTCCGAGAGTGAAGCCCGGTGTTCGCCGTGCGTTCGAGCCCCCGTCCAGGGAGGGTGGACCAGGCAGCCGAAAGGACCTCGCATGCGCTACCTCGACGCCATCGACACAACGCCGCCGATCTCACGGATCGGACTGGGCACCTGGCAGTTCGGCTCCGGCGAGTGGGGGTACGGCGACTCTTACGACGACAAGGAGTCTGACCGGATCGTGGCGCGTGCGGTCGACCTAGGCATCACGCTCATCGACGCCGCCGAAGCCTACGGCTACGGTCGCAGCGAGCGCATCGTCGGTGCGGCGCTCGCAGTTCTCAGCGCTGCTGCTGGTCGACGGGCCCCACGAAGGACCGGTCGAGGTCGTCCACCGAGGCGCAGCCGAGCAACGTCATCGTCATGTCGAGCTCGGCGCGCAGCAGCTCGACCGCGCGCGCGACGCCCGCCTGCCCGGCGGTCGCAAGCCCGTAGAGGAACGGTCGCGCGGTCAGGCACGCGCGCGCGCCCAGCGCCAGTGCCTTGGCGATGTCCGTTCCGCGACGAATCCCGCCGTCGACGTAGACCTCGATCGCACCGCCGGTCGCCTCGAGCACTCGAGGCAGCGCGGCGATCGCGGCCGGGGCGTGATCGAGCTGGCGGCCGCCGTGGTTGGACACCGAGATGGCGTCGACGCCGATCTCGACCGCCTTGGTCGCGTCGTCCGGGGAGAGGATGCCCTTGAGCACAAGCGGGCCGGGCCACTCCTCACGGAACCAGGCGATGTCGCGCCAGGTCAGCCCGGCGTCGAAGGCGTAGACCGCCCCGGACGCCACGTCGTTCGCGGCGAAGTTCGACAGGCCGATCTCGGGTCCGCGCAGCACGCGCGCCGACCACCGGGGGTGGGCGACGCCTCCCCGCAGCGACCGGAGCGTGACCCGCGGCGGAAGTACGAAGCCGTTGCGCGCATCGCGCTCGCGGGGGCCCAAGCGCGGGGTGTCGATCGTGAGGACCAGCGCGCCGTAGCCGCCCGTATCACGCGCTCGCCGGAGCAGCTCGCCGGTCATCCCGCGGTCACGCCACACGTACATCTGAAACCACTTGGGCCCCGGCGCGGCCCGTGCGATCTCCTCGATGGTCTGCGAGGCCATCACGGAGACGACGGGGATCGTGCCGGCGCCCTGGAGCGCCCGTACCAGGCCCGTCTCGGCATCCGGATGAAAGAGAAGGCCCGCGCCGTGCGGTGCGCCCATGAGCGGAAGGGCGATGGGCTCGCCGAGGACGGTCGTCGCCGTCGACACCGCGGCCACGCCGCGGAGCACACGGGGCCGGAGCTCGAGGGCGCCGAAGGCGGCACGGTTGCGCGCGACGGTGACCTCGTCGGCGCCGCCGCCTTCGATGAAGTCGAAAGCCGGGCCGGGGAGCGCTCGGCTCGCGCCGCGCCGGAGGTCCTCGACGTTGAGGGCGCGTAGGGCCCGGCCTTCCTCGCTGAGGCGGTGTGCGATCGCCTTCGGGGCGTCGGGCAGGTCGCGCGCGATCTGATCCAGCGCCACCCGCAGTAACCCGCCGCGGCGGGAGCGCTCAGCCGCGGACATTGTCGAGGCGCTGCTGGTCGATAGCCCGCAGCAGCCGCAGCATCGCCTGGTTGAGCGGGACCGGGATGCCGCGGGCGAGCCCGCGGCGCACGACGACGCCGGTCAGCGCCTCGTGCTCGAGCGGACGGCCGGCGTTGCGGTCAGAGCGCATCGAGCTGCTGCCGTCGGCCGGAAAGGTCTTGACCGCGGCGATCGTCGCCGCGACGTCGTCCTCGCCGAGCTCGGCGCCCTCCGCGCGGGCGACGGCGACCGCCTCGGCCATGAGGTCGGAGGCCAGCGCCTCGAGCTCCGGGCTCTGCTGGATCACGCCGAGACGGCAATCCAGCACCGTGGTGAGCGGGCTGTTCGCGACGTTCGCCAGCAGCTTGCGCCACGCGGCGGTGCGAAAGTCGGAGACGCGCTCGACTGAGACCGGCGTGCCCTCGAACAGCGCGGAGAACGCGACGCCGAGCTCGCCGTCGGGGACGACCAGCTTGTCGAAGCCGTGATGGCGGACCGTCTCGTCGTCGAGGCGCTCGGCGCTGACGTAGACGAGCGCCGGCAGCACGGTGGCCCTCGAGGGCAGCGAGGGCAGCGAGGGCACTGCCTCGTCCTGCTCGACGCCGTTCTGCGCCACGACGACCGTCGTCTCGGGCCCCGCCAGCGCGTCGAGCCACGGGCCGATGCCGGCCTTGTCGGTGGCCTTCGTGGTCACGATCGCCCAGCGGACGGGCTCGGTGATCGCCGCCGGGTCGGTCAGCACCGGGCCCAGCGTGGTCTCGCCGTCGGGATGCTGGACGACGATCCGCTCGCGCGGGGACCGCGCGCAGAGCGTCGCGACGATGCCAGCCTGGAGCAGGCGGCTCGCGATGTAGGCGCCGATGGCGCCGGTGCCGACCACCGCCACGCTGGGCCGGTCCTGGGTGTCGTGCGGGTCGGAGGTCAGTTGTTCGCCCTTCGAGATCTCGAGCCATCGATCCAGTGGCCGCGGGGACCAGGTAGGCGCAGACCGCGTCCTAGGGCCGTGGGTGTCGCCGCCCGGCTCTAGACCGGAGAGGGACTGGTTCGTTTCCCTACGTCGAATCTCACTGCTACCTGTTCGTCCATAGTCGGCCAGTGGCTCTGGCCGCATTCTGAACAGCGATAGCAGCATGCTCTGCCTAGGTCTCCGGGCTGTCAACTCTTGGACGCGGTCTCTCGTGGTCGACCTCAGACCCCGAGGGTCAGCTGGTCCGGGTCGACGGTGATGATCTGCACGACCGGGTAGTCACGACCCTGCGCGACGGCGCGGAACGAGCCCGAGTGGTTGGCGGCCTCGACCATGCCGGGTGTCTTGGAGTCCATCGTGATGAGGACGCCCATGTCGGCCTTCTGCGACTGCACAGTGCCCACGAGGTCGCGGACCATGGACGGGTTGATCTGCCCGCCACCCTTGACGGACACGAGGATGCGACCCGTGTTGCCCTTGCCGTCGAGCGGGTAGCGGATTACGCCGTCGATCCCTCGGTCGCCAACTTGCTTTTCGTTGGGCTGCCCGTCCACCATCGAGACCGCCCACCGCTCAAACTCAAACTGGTTGCGCTTGAACAGGGCTCTCGCCCCGCCGATATCCCTTGGGATTCCAACGATCTCGTATGTCTCGGCAACGGCCTCACCGAACGAATGCCGGAGCCGCTTGTCGATGAGGTCAATGGACAGGTAGGTGATGTCGATGCCGACCCACCTACGACCAAGCTTCTGCGCAGCATCCGTCGCCGAGCGGGCGCCCCTCTGCGCATCCAGATAGCGCTTCAGTTGAGGGACCATCCCCGGCTTGCTCTGATAGATGAGCCCGTACGCCGCTGCCTGCTCCATCCGCTCCCGGGTCCAACGCCACACTTTGGTGACACCCATGAACTCATAGGTCAGGTTCGGACGATCGTGATTGGGGTTGATGAGATTGTCCAGGCGATAGAGACGCCCGTCAGAGTCGCGGTGCCGGTACTTGGAGGACGCCTTGTCATCAAGGGCGTTCTCGTCATATGGAGTGAAGACGGCTGAGTCGTTCCACGTTGCGACGTCTGTCTTCCCATGTGCGAGCAGAGCGTCGTGATTGGTGGGCCGACGTGTTGTCGCCAAGCCTTTCGCACCCGTCCGCTGCCAGATGATCTCAATGCGGAAGTTCTCGCCGAGCAGACCGCGCATGGCGACGAGCGCGTTCTACGCTGGGGCCGGAACAAGTGGTCAGTAGTTGGACCCTCGCTTTTAATCCGCGGGTTGTGGGTTCGAGTCCCACACGGCCCACCCACACATCACGCGCGACGGCTGCGGTCGTGCGCACCCCTCACGCCGTAGTGAACCGGATCGGGAGCGTGCGCAACCCGCTCACGAGGTTCGCCGGCTCGATCTCGATCTCGCCCGCGAGCTCCACCGTCCCGATCCTGGGTATGAGCTCCTCGAGCAGCACGCGCATCTCGATGCGCGCGATGTGGATGCCCGAGCAGATGTGCGGGCCTGAACTGAACGTCAGGTGAGGGTTGGGCCGACGCGTCACGTCGAAGACATCGGGATCGGCGAACACCCGCGGGTCGCGGTTACCCGAGGCGAACAGGCACATGACCTCGTCGCCCGCCTTGATGACGGCATCGCCCACGGTCACGTCCTCCACGGCGATGCGCATGAAGTGCTTCGCGGGAGTCGAGTATCGCAGGCACTCCTCGACCAGGCCGGGGATGAGCGACGGGTCCCTCTTGCACGCAGCGAGTTGCTCGGGAAAACGAATCAGGCCGAGAACACCGCCAGAGAGCGCCAGCGCCGTCGTGTCGTGACCGGCGGGAAGAATGCCTGCGAGCAGGGAATCCGCGTAACGGTCCTCCCAGGGCTCACCGTCGATCCGCGCGTTCTCGATGAAGGTCACCAGGTCGTTCGATTCTGACCCCGCACGTGCGCGGCGCAGGTCGCTGAAGAAATCCCGCAAATCCTTGATCGTGGCGGCCCACTGCCGACCCGCCGCGTCGGGAAGGCCGGCAAACTCGGCGCGGTGGTTGGCCGGGTCGTGGAACCCGTTGAACTCGCGGGTCAACGCGAGCGCACGCGGCGCGAGATCCTCACCGAGACCCAGGATCGCGAGCACCACGCGAAGTGGGTAGGCCCGGACGAAGTCGTTGACGAAGTCCGCCTCGCCTACACCGCCGTCGGCCCTGGCCATGAGCCCGTCGACC
>CAFBPU010000086.1_pt1 | contig 8587 bp, 9 predicted proteins | sample 7269791 | NCBI WGS metagenome assembly CAFBPU01 (sample SAMEA6814154, study PRJEB35770) | freshwater metagenome | biome: Freshwater; feature: Freshwater reservoir; material: water | place: Czech Republic | collected 2017-06-27 | depth 30m m
GATGCGCCCTGCCGGCTCGTGCTACGTCTGCGAGGGCTGCGGTAGTACCAGTGGCTGCAGTTAAATGTCAAGTGACATCGAAATGGCCCGGGAAGTGACACGAAATGGCCCAGGAGTGACATAGAAATGGCCCACGAGTGACATTGGGCCAAATTAACGAAAGTGATGGCCCCCTCAACTTGAGGGGGCCATCACTTCTTAGTGGAGAAGCACTTCTGCGTTTCGTGCTCTGGTCTCCCGTCAGTGATCATCCGCCAAGTTGGTTCGTCTCGGAGTCAAGGCGTCTAGTCCTTCTGTGACGCATGTGACGGGACAGTAGGAAGGCGCCAGTCGCCGCACCCGCGGCGGCGACAACGGGGGCGGCGGCGATGATGGTTGCGCCGGCGACCATGCCGCCCCCGACGATCGCGCCGGTGGCTGCAAGCCCGCTCGCAATACCTGCGGCACTGATTTTGGCGCAGTGCGGGCACCGTCCGCCAGCAGCTACCTGGTGATGGGTGACTTCAACTGTCCGGTTGCACTGCAAGCAAAAGCAAAGCCACCTTGCGATTGAGCCTGCGTACGGAGCGAGCGGTCGAAGGCCGGCAGAAACCATGGTCGCTTCCGCATCGGAGGCACTCAACCGAGGTGGCATGCCTCAGATCGTAACGATCTTGGCTGACACCGGCAGCCGACTGTTTCTTAGTCGATACCCACACCTGGCCAGGGCAGCCACGAGTGACATTGGGCCGCCTAAACGAAAAGTGAAGGCCCCCTGTAATTCGTCCGGGTCGGGAGGCGTTGTCGCGTTCGGGAATGTGTGCGACGGTGGGGGGACTAAACGGTCCGCCACTCACCCGCCTGGCGGTTGAGCCACTGGGTGTCAGGATGGTCGTGGATGGGGGGCTCGTCGAAAGCGTGCCGAGGCGTCGGTCGGATCGTGTCTATGACATATTCACCGTCATGCGGCGGAACCGAATTCTCGCTAGCAAGTGGTCACCATGGGTGTTGGCAGTCCTTGCGTCGTTGGCTACCCTGGCCGTCGGACTAGTCAGAGGGCGCCAGGACTTCTTCGCGACGCAGGGCGACGGCAGTTACGACGTGTTGGCGAGCAGCCTGGCTAGTCACGGCGTCTATCTGGATGCCGTGTCGGCCGACGTTGGCGGTCATCTGCATCCCGCGTGGGTTGCCTATCGGCCCCCAGGGTTCCCGATGCTGCTGGCGTCCTTCTACTGGGTTTTGGGCCGATCCCCTTCAACGGTCGTCCTGCTGCAATCGCTGCTCGTAGCGGCGATTGTTCTGGCCACTGTCTTCCTCGCGCAGGTATTCCTGAGCAAGAGTGGCGCGTTGGCGGCGGGCGCGATCGCCGCATTCTTCCCATACTCGTTTGTGCAATCTGCTGGCCTAATCGATACGCCCCTCTACACAGCGACGTCGATCGGGGCGCTCGCGGTGATCTTGCGCCGGCCTCTGACACTGAGAAGCATGCTGGTCGTGGCGGCGCTGCTGAGCGTCGCCACGCTTACCAGACCGGCAGCAATCCTCGTAGTGGTCGGTGTTGCGGTGTGGCTTGTGGCGGTCTACCCGAAGCGGCGCCTTCTGCTCGCTCCTGCTGCTCTGTTCCTCGTTGTTGTGGGCGTCTGGGTGGTTCGAGATTCTGTCGTCCTCCATTCACCCGTCACAGTTGCGACCAATGGCGGATGGAACCTGTATCTGGGCAATAACGACCGAACGGCGACCTACGTGGTAAGCGGACGGAGCCTCGACCGGCTCGATGATGACCAGGGTCATCCCGATTGGGCTTCGGTAAACGCATTGTCAGAAGTCGGCCAAGATCAGTACTTCAGGGATCTGGCTGCTCACTGGATGTTTTCGAATCCCGGTATGGAGGCTCGCACGCTCGCGACCAAGGCGGCCTTCAGCATCCTTCCGGTCCTCCGTCCCGATGGCGGGGGATCCAAAGGCCTGCTCTTTCTGGTGACGGCCGTACCGCTATATGGCCTTGGCGCCGTTGGTCTCTTCCGCCTGCGGCGTCGACGAGGGGCATTCCTGCTGATCTGGACTGTTGCGGCAACATTGGCGTCCGAGATTGTGTTCTTCCCCTACACGAGGATCCTTTCGCCGGTCTTCCCCATCCTTGCGATCGGCTTCGTCGCTGTCGTGTGGCGGCGCCGGTGGCGCCCAAGGACCCCTGGGTCTGGGCTGGGGGAAGCCGCCGTCGGCAGTTCCTGAAGGAGGCTGTAGATCGGGGGGGGACCTGCGCGGCGCGACCCTGACCAACGCGGACCTGACCGGCGCGACCCTGACCAGTGTCATCTACTCCATCACGACCTGCCCGAACGGGTCGACCTCCAACACCCGCAACCCGCATTAGGGGTGGTGGCCTCTAGAGCACACCCGCGCGACGTCGGGCCACCCACGCCGCTCTGATCTGCCCCTTAATTCGACAATGGGCGTACGAAAGTGAAGGTATCCTCCGACCCGCCTCTCGAGGGGCCTTCACTATCGTGGTGATGATGATACGACGAGAAAGCCGTCATCTAGTGTCTGGGCCCGGAGGAGTTCGACATGACGAGCAATCCGCGTTGGACGACAATGCTGGCACTGCTCATGGGAGTGTCACTGAGTGCCAGCGGATGTGCTGCCGAGCGAGGTGCGTCCCCCGCGTCCTCGTCCGCTGTCACACCCTCGGCCGGTTCATCGGTCAGCCTGTCGCCGTCGGCGGGGGCGGGTCAGACAGAAATTTCCAACTTTGGGAGTCCGTCTCTACGCATCAGCCCTATTGTTCTGTGACATGCAGAGCGAAAGAGGTGCTTTTCCGCGAAATGGCCCAATGTCACTCGGCGGGCCATTTCGATGTCGCTCGACATAAAAGTAGGCATTTGCGGGATCCTCGATGCAACGATCCCGGCGGTCGCGGACATGAACCAGGTGACCTGCTCTGAAGGGACACCTCGTGGACGATGACACCCTCGACGATCTGCTCGCACGAAGCGCAACCGCGCCCTCCCCGGCCGCCGTGGACACGGCCATCCAACTCGCCCGCGAGACGGCCACCGGACAGCGGCGACCCAGTCGCAGGCTGCGTCGTCGACCCCTCCTCATCGGCGCCATCGCCGCTGGTGCAGTCCTGCTCTCCGCCGGAGGGACACTCACGGCCTACCAACTCGGCATTCCACCGTTCCAGAGCGTCGACTCCGGCAGTGAGCGGATCGCTACGCCCGTCCTCATCGAGTACACCAACTCCCTGGGCAAGCAGGTCCGCTGCCAGGCGTTCACCGAGTGGGAGGACCTGACCGCAGAGCAGCGCACAACGCTCAACGCGCTCGCACAGGATCCCTACTGGGTCGGTTACGGCGACCGCGTCCTCGCCGAGAAGGGGCTGAAGGACGCCCCCGTGCTCGACCAGGAACAGGCAGTCTTCAACCAAGCCGCCGCAGACCTCTCAGGTCGAGCCGACGCCGCGCTCAGGGCAGCAGGCGAGTACCCCGCTACCCACCACGGCTTCGCCATCTCCTGCGCCCCCGGCGGAGCCGATGGCCAGTAAGGACCTTGAGGACCGCGTCGAGCGACTGATCGAAGCCAACACGGCAGCGCTGCTCGCCTTCTTCGTCCGACGCACCAGCGACCCAGCAGACGCAGCGGACCTCCTCGGCGACACCCTGCTGGTGCTCTGGCGGAGAGCCCGAGCACTACCCGCCGACGACGCAGAAGCCCGGCCATGGATGTTCGGCGTCGCCCGCCGCGTGCTGTCCAACCAACGGCGAGGACAACGACGCCAGAGCGCCTTCCAGGACCGCCTGCGCGAGCAGATCGCGACGACCGCCCACGAGCCCGACGCCGACGGCATCGACCTGGCGGCCGCGCTCCGCCAACTCCCCGACCTGGACCAGGAGATCATCCGACTCGTCCACTGGGACGGCTTCAGCCAGGCCGACACCGCCCGGCTCCTCGGCATGCCCGAGGGCACCGTTCGCAGCCGCCACCACCGAGCACGTGAACAACTGCGAGGCATGTTGGAGGGGTTCCCCACCGCCCGGTAGAGGGGCCTCGGAGGACCACCACGAGACATCCTGCGGCGCGTCGTTTCGGCCCTCCTGCCGCAGCATTCGGCACACTTAGAACAACTGGGTTCCGCCGGTAGTGAAGCTCCTGGCGCCTGCAATAGCGGGCGTCGGGTTAAGCCGGGGCGGGTTGTCGTGGGGAAGCGACAACCCGCCCTGACTTGTGTGGGGAAGAGCCGAGGTCCGCGTTCATTCCGCGTCGCGTCGCGCCGTAATCCGGATGAGCCCGCGACCACCCTCGAGGTCGCTCACCTGCCGCCGAGTGACATCGACATGGCCCGGGAAGTGACACGACAGGGCCCAGGATTGACAGAGAAGTGGCCCACGCGTGACATCGGCCAACGCAACCAGAGTGGAGGCCCCCTCGAATTGAGGCGGCCTCCACTGTCGTGTGAGGAGCCCGAGTACATTGGCGCTCGCCAATACATTCCCCGGGCTGGAGGCGTTCGCGTTGACGAGAAAGCCTCGTTGGTCGATGTTGGTCACCCTGCTCATCGGGGCGTCCCTCGCTGGGAGCGGATGTGCAGCAGAGCGAGGTGCATCCTCCGCCTCGTCGTCCGCTGACACACCCTCGGTCGGTACGTCGATCACCGTGTCGTCATCGGTGGGGGCGGGGCCGCCGGTCGACTTCATCGCTGACGTGTGGGTCGACAACTGGTTTTCGCTCACGGTCAACGGCCAGGCAGTCGGCGAGGACGTTGAGCCCATCACCCAGGAGCGTTCGTTCAACTCGCAGACACTGGAGTTCACCGCGACCTACCCACTCACGCTCGCCGTCGTCAGCAAGGACTACATGGAGAATGCGAGCGGGCTGGAGTACATCGGTCAGTCACAGCAGCAGATCGGTGACGGCGGACTGATCATGCAGGTGCGTGAGAAGGCGTCGGGCCGAGTAGTTGCAGTGACCTCCCCAGAGTGGCGCGGATTGGTGATCCAGCGGGCGCCCCTCAACCCCGACTGCGTGGCGTCGTCGAAGCCGTTGGTCGACTGCCAGTCGTCGACTCTGGTCGAGCCGCCCGAATGGACGAGCCCCGAATTCGACGATTCGCAGTGGCCCACGGCGACGGTGTACACGGCCGAGCAGGTAGGCGTGAAGCAGGGATATGAGGCGATTTCCTGGGATGGCTCCGCCTCACTCATCTGGGGTCCGGATCTCAATGTGGACAACACCATTCTCTGGCGGTTCAGCATCCTGCGTTCCTAGTGGGAAGTGTGGGCGGGCGTAGACCCACTCCACCTTGCGACATTGGCCCTATGTCACTCGGCGGGCCATGTGACTCTCACTCGACACCTGCGAAGCTCCGCTCCATGGAGGGGTGCGCTACGCGCGATTCGTGCTTTCGAACGTGGGATCTCGGCCCGATCATGAACTCGACCTCGTCGATGCGCTCGCCGTTCGGTTTCGCTGGAGCGATCCCAGTGCGGCGCGCGAGTGGCCCGTTCATCGCGTGTGTATGCGACTGGGATCGTTCTTTGGAGAACCTCGACGGGAGGTGGACGTCGTAAGCGTGCACCCCTTCGGCTGCGGCCGCTCTGAGCAAATCCCGTCGTAGGCCGCCCCGGAATGATCACTCGCCACCCCGCCTCAGCGGTCGTGCGCGCGTAACGTTGTCGGCATGAACATGGCGATCATCGCGACCGGTCTGGTGAAGAACTTCGGATCGGCCAGAGCGCTGGACGGTCTGGATCTGGCCGTGGCGGCAGGCGAGGTCCATGGCTTCCTCGGGCCGAACGGGGCCGGGAAGTCCACCACATTGCGCATCCTGCTCGGCCTGCTCAAGGCGGACTCCGGCGCGGTGACCGTGCTCGGAGGGAATCCCTGGACGGACGCCGTCGAACTGCACCGTCGCATGGCCTATGTCCCGGGCGACGTAGCCCTCTGGCCAAGCCTCACCGGGGGAGAGGTCATTGATCTCCTCGGACGCCTTCGTGGTGGGCTCAATCCCACGAGGCGCAAAGACTTGTTGGATCGGTTCGATCTTGATCCCACGAAGAAGACGCGCGCCTACTCCAAGGGCAACCGTCAGAAAGTGGCCCTCATCGCGGCGCTCGCATCCGACGTCGAGCTTCTCCTGTTGGACGAACCCACCGCGGGACTCGATCCACTGATGGAATCCTCCTTCCGCGAGTACATCCGTGAGGAACGGGTTCAGGGCCGCACTGTGCTGCTCTCCAGCCACATCCTCGCGGAGGCAGAGGCCCTGTCCGACCGCGTCAGCATCATTCGCAATGGGCGCATCGTCGAGACCGGCTCGCTGGCGCAGATGCGCCATGTCACGCGTACCTCGCTCACCGCAACCTTGCGAGGGGTCCCCGACGGGTTCACCGGGCTCCCTGGGCTGCACAACCTCGCTGTCGACGGCACCACACTCACCTGCGAGGTCGACGCCGTCGCACTCGATGGGCTCCTGAGTCGCCTTGCGAGCATCGGGGTCGTGAGTCTGAGCTGCCAGCCACCCACCCTGGAAGATCTCTTTCTGCGCCATTACGCCAGCACCACCACCTCGTGATCGGCGTCGCCGGAACTCGTGCGCTCATTCGCCTGGCACTTCGTCGAGATCGAGTTCTGCTCCCGGTATGGGTCGTGGTCATGGTCGGGATGACGGCCGCGACGTCCTCCGCGGGAAGGGATCTGTTCACTACCGTCACCTCACGCATCGACGCCGCAGCGGCCATCAATGGCTCCCCATCATTTGTCGCGATGCTCGGGCGCATCTATGACCCCACGTCGTTGGGCAACACCTCACTGATCAAGCTCACGACCTTCGGTGCGGCGACGCTCGGCGTTGTTGCGAGCATGCTGGTGGTCCGGCATACCCGACGAGAGGAAGAGAACGGCAGGCTTGAGCTGCTCGGTGCTGCCGTGGTCGGTCGACAGGCGGCCTTGGCAGCTGCGCTGATCGTCACGCTGGGGACGATGCTCGTGATCGGTGCGCTGACTTCCCTCGCCTTGGTGGCGACGGGGTTGCCCACAGGCGGGGCATGGGCATTCGGAATGGCCTGGGCCGCAACGGGTATGACGTTCGCCGCCATTGCCGCTGTGGCGGCTCAACTGACGATGTCGGCTCGTTCGGCCAACGCGATCGCACTTGGCTCGCTTGGGCTCTTCTACGCGCTGCGTGCGATCGGGGACACGGTCGGGACGGCTGATGAGCCCGCCATCTGGTCCTGGCTCTCGCCGATTGGCTGGGGTCAGCAGGTGCGGGCCTTCGCGGGCGACCGGGTCGGGGTGCTGGGCTATCCCATCGGGGCGACGGTGGTGATCCTGGCGGTTGCGTTCGTCTTGGCCTCGCGTCGCGATCTTGGGGCAGGTCTCCTACCCGATCGCGCGGGCGCCCCGATGGCGCCACCTTCGCTGACCACGCCGCTGGGGCTCGCATGGCGTCTCCAGCGAGGACCTTTCCTCGGGTGGGTCGTTGGTTACCTGATGTTGGGATTCCTCACCGGGAATCTTGCTGCCAGCGTGGGCTCGTTCGCCAGCACCGACCAACTTCGCGACCTCATACGCAGACTCGGTGGCACACAGGTGCTCACGGATGCGTTCGTGGCGTACATGTTCGGCTTCACCGCATGTCTCACCGCCGCCTACTCGATCACGGTTGCCTTGCGACTCAGGGCCGAGGAGGAGTCCGGGCTCGCCGAGCAGATGCTTGCTACGTCAGTCCATCGCCGGACGTGGCTGGCTAGCCACGTGACGATCGCGGTGGGTGGCGCGACGGTGCTCAGTCTCGTCGCGGGGCTCAGCGCTGGCATCGCCAATGCGATGCGCACGGGAGTGGGCTCGGATGTGGCGGGAGCGGTGGCCGCGAGCGTGGTCTACCTTCCCGCGATCTGGGTGATCACTGGCCTGGCTGTGGCGCTGTTCGGCTACCTGCCGCGCGCCTCGTCCTCGGCCTGGGGCGTCTTGGTCGCCATCTTCCTTCTCGATGAACTCGGAGCCCTGCTGGGGCTCCCGGTGTGGGCGCGCGATCTCAGCCCGTTTGCCCACATCCCTCGGCTGCCTGGGAACGCGATGACGTGGACGCCGCTCGTGATCCTGACAGCGCTTGCCCTCGGATTGCTCGCGGCCGGCGTTCTGCGGTTCCGGCGCAGGGATCTGACGACCGCATAGGTCGGTCGCGCACGTGAGGTGGGGGAGTGTGCCGAGGTGGGAAAGTGCGCCGGGCAGGGGGATCGTTCCGGTGGCTACGCCTGGGCGCAAGTCGACGGGCGAGAGGTGTTGACAGGAATAGTACATCCGTTCTAAAATGGCTGAAAGGTAGTGCTACCAAGGCATTGCGTGAGCGGGAGGGGGTCGGAGTGGAACCGAATGTCAGCGACGGCCCTGTCAGCCATCAGCTCCCGATTCACGGTCTCGCTCGTGAGGGTCTCGCTCGTGAGGGGCTTGTGCCTGACGACCTCTCTCCTGACGACCTCTGGTTCGACCCCACTCTCTACTTTCCTTCGCCCGAGCAACTCGCCCAGGAGAGGCGAATCGAGGTCGAAGCGCAGGCCGTGCATCGGGCACTCCTTGAGGTGCTCTCGCCCGAGGAGTGGTCGCGCCA
>CAFBPU010000090.1_pt1 | contig 7706 bp, 7 predicted proteins | sample 7269791 | NCBI WGS metagenome assembly CAFBPU01 (sample SAMEA6814154, study PRJEB35770) | freshwater metagenome | biome: Freshwater; feature: Freshwater reservoir; material: water | place: Czech Republic | collected 2017-06-27 | depth 30m m
AGCACGAATAGGAAGGCGATGAGTCCGCCGGTGACGTGCATCCCGTGGAAGCCGGTCGTGAGGTAGAACACCGAGCCGTAGGCGGACGAGGAGAGGTTGATGCCCTCCTTGACCAACTGCGTGTACTCGGTGACCTGGCCCGCGATGAACACCGAGCCCATGAGGAAGGTGATGATGAACCACATGCGCAGTTTTCGGACATCTCCTCGCTCCGCGGCGAACACCCCGAGCTGGCAGGTGACCGAGGAGAGCACCAGCACGATGGTGTTGACCGTCGCAAAGGGGATGTTCAGCTTCTCGGTGAAGTTGCCCCAGGACGCGATATTCACCGAACGGAGCGTGAAATACATCGCGAACAGGGCAGCGAAGAACATGAGTTCGCTGGCGAGCCACACGATCGTGCCAACCGACACCATGTTGGGCCTGTTGGCAGGTGCGTGTACCGGAGCGTTCTCAATCACAGATGCAGTCGCCACGCGCAGATTGTGGCAGGTCCGGAGCGGTATGGCGTGCCCACCCCCCGAGTCCGCGTGGCGACGTGGCGAGGGTCACTCTCCTGGGCGCGACCCAGACTCAGCGATGGTCCGTGAGAGCCGCCGGGTAGGCAAGGTTACGATGCGTCCATGAGCGCCGCCGCAGCCGAACGCACCCTCAACGTCTTGGTCTACAGCGACGACGCGACGGTGCGTGCCACCGTCAGAGCGGCCCTGGGACGCCGTCCGGCGGGCGATCTTCCGCTGGTGGAGTACATCGAGATCGCCACGGAGCCTGCGGTGATCCGTCGCCTGGAGCAGGGCGGAATCGATCTCGCGGTACTTGATGGCGAAGCGGTCCCGTCCGGCGGCATGGGCATCTGTCGGCGTATGAAGAACGAGATCTACAACGCCCCGCCGGTGCTGCTGCTCACCGGGCGCCCTCAGGACGCCTGGTTGGCCACGTGGTCACAGGCCGAGGCCGTCGTTCCTCACCCCCTCGACCCGGTACTGCTCGCCGAGGCCGCCGCAGCGTTGCTGCGTCCTCGTGTGGCACTTGCCGGTCGCTGACCGAGGTCGATCATGAGTGCTGGGCCCCTCGAGCCTTCCGCGACCGCGACGCCGCACCCCGTGGTGACGGAGCCGCACAGTTGGTCCTCCCTCACGTCGGCCCTGATCCGCGGCGAGGATCTCGCAGCCGCCGATGCCGACTGGGCCATGGACCGCGTACTCACGGGTGAGGCCACGCCCGTGCAGTTGGCGGGCTTCCTGGTCGCGCTGCGCTCAAAGGGTGAGACCGCAGCGGAGGTAGCTGCTCTGGTCACGAACATGCTCAAGCACGCGGTGCGCGTTGACATCGACGAGAGCGTTGGTCCCACCGTCGACACTTGTGGCACGGGAGGCGACCGGTCGCACTCGGTCAACATCTCGACGATGTCGGCGGTCGTGGTGGCCGCGGCGGGTGCGCCGGTGGTCAAGCACGGCAATCGCGCGGCGAGTTCGGAGTCGGGTTCTGCCGACGTCCTCGAGGCCCTCGGTGTGGCCATCGATCTCGGGGCCGACGACGTGGCGCAGTGTCTGGTCGAGGCCGGCATCGCCTTCTGCTTCGCCCCGATCTTCCACCCGGAGATGAGCAATGCGGCGGTGGCTCGTCGCGAGCTCGGGATCGCCACGGTGTTCAACGTCCTCGGGCCCTTGGCGAACCCCGCTCGTCCCGCTGCCCAGGTTGTGGGGTGCGCCGACCTTCGGATGGCTCCGGTGATGGCCCATGCCCTGCTCGAGCGCGGCACCCGCGCCATCGTGGTGCGCGGCGAGGATGGTCTCGATGAATTCTCGATCAACGCACCCACGCGGGTGTGGGATGCCACCGGTTCCGGGGTCGAGGAGTTCCTGATCGACGCTGTCGATCTCGGTATCGTGCGGGCCGCACCCGATGCGCTGCGAGGTCACGACGCGGCCTTCAACGCTGGTGTCGCGCGTGCGGTGATCTCCGGTGAGCGCTCGGCGGCACTCGACCCGGTGCGCGATTCCGTGCTGCTCAACGCCGCTGCGGCGCTCGTCGTGCACGATGTGGCGCGCGGCGTCGCGATGGTGGGCTCACTCTCCGAGCGCATGGCCGCGGCATTGCCCAGGGCCCGCGAGGCGATCGACTCCGGTGCTGCCGGTGCCCTGCTCGAGCGATGGATCACGGTGTCGAGCAGGCTCGCCGGACGGTGAGCAGCCGGTGATCGAGCGCAGACCCCGCCGCTCAGCCAGCTGGACGTAGTGAGCGGTCGGTCTCGGGAATCGTGACGATGTCGGCGCGCCGCGCGGCAACGAGCCGTGAGAGAAGACCACCGGCACCGTGCGCGGGCAGTGACCACGCGATGTCGACGCCGCCAGGCACGAGGCGTACGTTCTCAGACTCGAGCCAGCGAAGGATCCGGGTGGCCTCCTCGACGAGTCCGGAGGGGACGGGCCCGTCGGCGGCCTCGACATGCTGGGCCGAGGCGAGGAGGGCGTCGACCGTGGGCCGGGGGTCGATCCCCGGTGGAACCAGGGTGGCGCCGGCCAGACGACCGTGGCGGATGACATGGACCTCCCAGCCGCGATCGGCGGTGGGGCGGGCCGCGACGAGTTCGGACATCGACGCGAGAGCCGCGATCTCTTGCCCACGTGCTGCCCCGCGCGCGAACGCCTCGAGACGGTCGCGCCAGAGGGCTGCCTCCTCGTAGCGCAGTTCTCCGGCCAGGGCTCGCAGTCGATCGAGCAGGACCGACTCGACCTCGCGGACATCATCGAGCAGCGCCCGACGCGCCGCCTCGACGACTGGTGAGTAGCCCTCGACGTCGACCGCGCCGATGCACGGCGCAGCGCAGCGGCCGATCTCGGCCAGGACGCAGGACGGGCTGGTGCGCCGTGGGGACAGGGGGCGGGTACAGGTTCGCAGCGGGATCGCCGCCTGCAGGGCCTCGATCGCCTCGAGGGCCGGGCCGCGGGACCCGAACGGGCCAAGGTAGGCCGCGCCCGCGTCGACATCGTCGCGCACCTGCCGCACGATCGAGAGCCTCGGGAACGCCTCAGCCGTGAGTTTGACCCACACCGAGCGCTCGGGATTGCGGCTTCGGCGGTTGTAGCGGGGGGAGAGTTCGGCGATCAGACGGAGTTCGCGGACCTCGGCCTCGAGTCCGGTCGCGCAGGCGATGGCATCGACGCGTGCGGTGAGGCCGACCATCTCGGCCATCCGCGTGCGCTTCTCCGACGCGGTGAAGTAGGTGCGGACGCGCGAGCGGAGGTGTTGGGACTTGCCCACGTAGAGGGCGACCCCCGCCTCGTCGCGGAAGAGGTAGACGCCGGGGGCGTCGGGCACACGCTCGGCGAGGTGGCGCTTGCGTCGCTGGGCCGGACTGACGCGCGAGGTATAGGTGGCGAGTTCTTCGAGCGAGTGCACTCCGAGGCCCCCCACCCGGGCGATGAGCCCGTGAAGGACGTCAACAGTGGCGCGGGCGTCGGCGAGCGCCCGGTGATTGGGGGTGGTGGCGGCGTTGAAATGGCGGGCAAGTGTGCCGAGCTTGCAGTCGCGGACCTCGTCGCGCTGGAGCACGGCACGGGCAAGTCGGGCGGTGTCGATCACCACGGGGTGGGGCCAGGCCTGGCCCAGGCGTGTGCATGCGCCCTTGAGGAATCCCACGTCGTAGGGCGCGTTGTGCGCCACGATCACCGCTCCGGAAGCGAACTCGAGGAACGCAGGGATCGCCGCGCCGAGCGACGGAGCGTCGACGAGCATGGAGTTCGTGATGCCGGTGAGCACCGCGATGAAGGCCGGGACGGGAACCCCGGGCTGCACGAGGGTCTGGAACTCTGCGATCACCTCGCCGGCGCGGACTTTGACCGCGCCGATCTCGGTGATGCCGGCGTCGGCCGGTGACCCGCCGGTGGTCTCGAGGTCGACGATCACGAAGGTGACGTCGGAGAGTGGGGTGCCCAGATCTTCGAAGCTGGACTGCGAGCTGAGCGGCGGGGTGGACCGGCCCGAACCACGCGCGATCTGGGGCAAAACGGGCTCGACCGGCGGACGTGCCGGAGTGCGTGGACGGAGCGGTGTGGTCACCGAGGTGACGCTAGGCGGGGGGTACGACAGTGAGGCGACGACGCGCCGCCGTAGGGTCGACGTGCCGACCGAGCGCGTGGGTGCGCCGCAGGTTATTACGCCAGCATGACCAGTCGAGGTTCGACGATGAGCTCGACCACCAGTGAACGAGGGGACGACGACCATGGCCGTGGTACTACCGGATTCCGGGTCCCGTTGGCGCTGCGGGCGCTGCGGCAACCTCACGCGGTTCGACGTCGTCCGCTCGAGCCGTGTCCGTGAGTTCTGGCATCTCGAGCTCAGTGGCGATCCCCAGGTCGAGGAGACCGAGATCCTCAGTGCTGCGATCGAGTCAGTCGCCTGTCGCTGGTGCGGTGCAGACGATGCGGTTGAGATCGTGCCGAGGCCCGAGGCCGGTGGTCCCAGCGATGACCCCGACCGGGCCTGATATCGACATGGGTAGTGGCAATCTCACCGTGACTGGTTCCGCGACCGGTGTCGCGACGAAGCCCCGCCCCCTTGTGGGCGTGCGGGTGCTCGACCTCACGCGGATGCTCCCCGGGGCCTACGCCACCGCACTCCTGGTCGGGCTCGGCGCCGAGGTGCTCAAGGTGGAGGACCCTCGCGGCGGGGACGGGCTGCGCACGAGTGCTCCCTTCGCGCCCTCGGGTGAGGCGGGTATCTTCCTGGCACTTTGTCGTGGCAAGCGATCGATCGCCCTCGACCTCAAGACCCTCGAGGGCAGGGCGATCATGCTCGAACTCGTCGCCGAGGCCGAGGTGCTCCTGGACTCCTTCCGCCCTGGCGTACTAGATCGCCTCGGCCTCGGTGCCGACGATCTGGCCAGGGCCAACCCGTCTTTGGTCCATGTGTCGATGACGGCCTTCGGTGAGGGCTCCCGCGCGAGCCTTCCCGGCCACGACGTCAATGTCGAGGGATTCGCCGGGATCCTCGGGCTCGTCCGGGACAGTGACGGCTCGGTGCCCCTGCCGCCCCTTCCCATGGCCGACATGGCCACCGGGCTCCAGGCAGCCCTCGCGGTTGTCAGCGGTCTGCGGGTGGCCACCGACGAGGTCTCGCCCGGATTCCGTGCCGACGTGACGATGCTCGACTCCGCGTGGTCGATCTCCCAGCTCGCCCAGGCTTTCGTGATCGCCAAGGGTGAGGGGCCGCCGACACCGGACTGGCTCACCGGTGCCGTGGCCTGCTACGGCGTCTATCCATGCGCGGACGGGCTCGAGATCGCCTGCGGTGCCTTGGAGCCGAAGTTCTTCGCCAGGATTGCCGACCTCGTCGGCGACCCCGGGCTCGCGGCCCTGCAATACGAGCCTGGTCGCCAGGAGGAGTTGCGGGCTCGACTTGCTGCGGTGTTCGCCTCGCGCCCGCGGCGAGAGTGGCTCGACCTTCTCGAGAATGACGACACGTGCGTCACTCCGCTGTTCGACGCCGCACAGGCGCTGGCCGACGACGATCTGAGGCGCCGCGGGGTGATCGCCGAGATTGCTCTCTCGGACGGTTCCATCGCACGGGCCGTCCGTCCGGTTGCCTGGCTCCCGGAGGTGATCGAGCCCGACGGCTCGACCGCCCCGCCCCTGTCGGCGCCCGCGCTGGGGGCCGACAGCGACGTCGTGGTGACGGCGCTCGGTCGTGATCCCCAGGCGCTGCGCGCCGCGGGCGTGCTGGGCTGAGCAGTCCTGGGTTACCGCGCCCTCGAGTCCGGTGCCCTGGGATGAGGTGTCCGGGCAGTGACGATCCCGTTGTCGGACCCCTTCTCTACCGTCCTACGCAGATGGCCCGGGTAGGTCCTGGGCCCGTTTCTGGCGTGCGAGGTGCCTGATGATCATTGATTGCGATACGTGTGCGGTGCGTGGTCCGGCGTGTCAGGACTGCGTGATCACCTGTCTGCTGGGCCCTCCGAGCTGGCTCGACGGCGAAGGCCTTCCCGGTGAGGAGGTCGCGGCATTGGCCGTGCTGGCGGGGTCGGGTCTGGTCCCGCCGCTGCGGCTTGTCCCGCCGTGGGAGCCCGATTCCTCGCCCCGCCGAGGAGGCGTTGGGCAGGAGCCAGATGTCCTGGTATGGTCCACGGCAGGTGTCCGCTAGGAGCTGTCAACCGACAGCAGGGGACACCCCGTCGAGTTCGAGAAGCCGCCCCTCTCAGGGCGGTGGACTGAAGCCGGGGAACCATCACTTCCCTCGGGGCGAATCGGCGGCAGATGATCGGCCCACGGGCCGATCACGAGCCGTTGTAGGGCGATCTTCCTGCCCGAGCCCGTCAGCTAACCCGGTAGGCGGAACGGAAGAAGGAGCCGCCCTCGTGGCGACCACATCTCGCATGTTCGTCCGTCTGCGCGGGGCACCCTCCGCCCGGGTCGCTGCCGGTCTCGCCGCGATCGCTGTGGCATGTGGCGGTCTCGCCCTGACCTCGGCGCCGGCCTCCGCAGCCCCCACCAAGACCATCCAACAGGTGCAGGCCCAGATCGACGCCCTGCAGGAGGATGCCGCCAACGCCTCCGAGGCCTGGAACGCGGCCCGCACCCGTCAGGGCGGTATTCAGCGCAAGATCTCCGCACTGCGGGTCCGTATCGCGGCGGCCACCTCGAACTACGACGAGATCTCCCACGCGGTCGATGCGATCGCGCGCGCCGCTTACGCCTCCGGTGGGATGGAGCCCGGTTTGCAGGCGCTCCTGGCCGATGACCCCGCCACCTTCCTCGAGCAGTCGGCCGCCCTCGACCAGGTGGTTCGTTCGCAGAGCACCTCGATGAGGCGCACCCAGACCTCGCGCCTGCTGCTGGCTCAGCTGACCGTTCAGTTGGTCCAGCAGGAGAAGGAGGCCTCGTCGGCCACCACCGATGCGGCGGCAGCCCAACGACTGATCACCGACAAGCAGGCCCAGATGACGAGTCTGCTCGCCTCCCTGCGGGCCGATCAGCGGGCGCAACTGCGCGCCCTTCAGCAGGCTCGCCGGGCGGCCTCGCTCAAGGCGGCCCGTGATGCGGCCGCGCGAGCGAGTCGGGCCCAGGCCCGCTCGCCCTATGGCGGTGGATCCGGAAATGGTCCGGACTACTCCACGCCTGGTGACGGCTCGGCATCGAGTCGGGCGCGTAAGGCCGTCAGTTACGCCCTCGCGCAGGTGGGCAAGCGTTATGTCGCGGGCGCCGACGGCCCTCGGACGTTCGACTGCTCGGGTCTGACCATGGCCGCCTGGGCCCAAGCCGGCGTGTACCTTCCCCACTACTCCTACTCGCAGTACTCCGCGACGCGGCATATCAAGCGCAGTGAACTGCGCCCCGGCGACCTGCTCTTCTACTTCCGCTCTGGTGCGCATCACGTGGCGATGTACATCGGCGGCGGCATGATGGTGAGCGCGTCCAACCCCAACGATGGCGTAGAGATCATCGGCGCCTGGAGCCCCTGGTACGGAAGCCATTACACCGGTGCGGGGCGCGTCGCCTGATCGGCGAATCACCGTGATCTCGCACCGCCCCCGACACGCGCGCCCATCGTCTGGTCTTCATCGCCGCTGGGTGCGCTCGCTCGTCATCACGGGCGCTGCCGCGGTTCTGGTGATCGCCATCGCTCTCGTGGGCGGTTCGGGATCCTCGAACGTCGTCGTGGCTGGGCCGACACCGTCACCTTCCGCGACGATCTCGCCCTCTGTGCCG
>CAFBPU010000091.1_pt1 | contig 7479 bp, 5 predicted proteins | sample 7269791 | NCBI WGS metagenome assembly CAFBPU01 (sample SAMEA6814154, study PRJEB35770) | freshwater metagenome | biome: Freshwater; feature: Freshwater reservoir; material: water | place: Czech Republic | collected 2017-06-27 | depth 30m m
GCCCACGGGCACCGCCAACACCGTCTACATCACCATCTCTCTCTATCGCACGGCCAACAAGAGCGGCACCACGATCGGATCCACCGACGTGTTGCTGGCGACCTGGACGAGTGCGGGACAGGTGATCGCCAAGGGCTCCACGAAGGTGATCACGTACACCCCGGCTGCCCCGGGCTACAAGTGCAAGACCGTGGTGCCAGCTTCGACCACCTACGGGTACTACACCAAGGTGTTCGCGAGCAACGCCTCCTCGGTCTCAGCCCTTGATCCCTCGGCCATCAAGCAGCTCAAGGGATGCCTCACCTGAGCGTGTGCGCCCGCGGCCACGGGGGTTGTGTGCCTTCCGACCGTACAATGAGCGCTGACAGCGTGCGTGTTTCACAGGTCATCGTGAGTTCGGAGGTGCGGGATGGGTGCTGAGGACGTCACGCGGTGGGTCTGGCGGGTCATCCGGATCCTGGCCGTTCTCCTGGCGGTCGTTCTTGGCCAGTTCATTTCCTCATGGTCCGAGGGCGCATGGCGCCTGGACGTCATCGTGCTCGCCACGGTCGCCCGCGAGACCAAATCAATCGTGCTCAGGGTGCTCGCAGCCTGCCTTGCGCTGATCACCGCCTTTGCGGTCTCAGGCGTCAGCGTGCTCACCACCACCGAGGTCCTCATCGCACTGGGGGAGTCGATCGCGATCGCGCTGATCCTCACGCGGTGCACTCGCCGTCTCGGTGGTGATGCGTTGCCCGCACTGCGATTCGGGGTCGCAGCGAGCTACCTCCTGCTGCTCATTATCGTCGGTGCCGCCGTGGAGGCCCTGGCCTCCCCAGGCCACATCGACCCAGGTGGAACCACGCCGTTCCTGATTCTCGTTGTCCTCTCGGCACTGCCACTTGCCATCGGGGTGTTCTTCGCTGGGTCCTTGGCCGCGAGAACGATCCTCGACCGTGGAGCCGAACCTCGGATGTCGAAGTTGTCGGGGGCGTTCGTGGCACTCGCCCTCACCGGGGTCGCCGCGCAGATCACGACGCAGTACTGGTCCGCTCAGGAGGATCAAACTCTGAGCACTGCGTCCGCGACCCTTGCGGCATCGTTCCAGCAGACTGTGTCCAGCGATGTGGACTCCCTGGTGGCGAGGGCGGGTGCCGCGCCGCGCACCCCCCTCGTCGATCAGCCGGCCTTCGACCGCTGGATCAAGGCATTCTTCTTCGGCAACCCCTCACTCTCTGCCGTGGCGTTGGTCGAGGGCACACCCGGGGCCTACTCGGCGACCTACGTCACTGATCGCCAGGGTGTGGCCCTCGATCTTGGGCCACTTCTTGGGCAGGGGCCCGACGACATGCCCAAGCTCATGGCGGCGGGTATGACCGGCGCGCCGTTCCTACTAGGGGTCCGCTCAATTCCCGGGGCCGACGCCTCGCCCCAGCCGAGTCTGATCTACGTGGCAGCGATCACGAAGGCCCCTGAGGTAGCTGTCCAGCAGTTCTTGGTCATCGCCGTGTCCTTGCCGGTGGCCTTCGCTGAGGCCACGGTGTCGTTGGGCTCCCTGCGAGAGCAACTCATCCTGGGGCTGGTTGAGCACAGCTTCCCCGAGGGCGGACCCGACACGCTCGCGGCTGGAATCGCCAATGTCAACGTTGCGCAGGCCAATGCGATCGACCAGACATCCTCCACCGACGCCGCATTTGGCGACTACTCGTTCTCGGCTGTGGTCACCCCGGGGGAGGGGTTCGGCACCCCGATCGTGATCAGAGTGCTCGTGCTCGGGGGTCTGGGGATTCTCGGGCTCGGGGGGGTGCTCCTGGTCTTGCAGGCAGCCAACTCTCGGGCACGCATCCGGCAGGAACTCGAGGAGCGTGAGGGCCTGCTCGCTGCGGCCCTCGATGCTGCCCCTGGCATGGTCATGCTGGCGGACTCCGAGTACAAGGTCCTCGTCAGCAATGGCACACCCGCGAACAAGCAGGACCGCATCGGCCGGCATGTTCTCGACGTCTTGCCCTTCTCGATGGATAAGCCTGATGCCAAGAGAGTCCTGGACCTGCTCGCGGATGCCCGCCTAGGAAACGCGGGCTGGATCGAGCATGTCGATTCGATCTCGGACTCCTCCTTGAGTATCCACGTGGTGTCAGCAAGCCCCGTCGAGTCCGTGCGCGTGGGTGCCGCGAAGCTCGTCGTTCAGGTCGAGGACGTCACCGAGCAGAGGGCACGTGCCCTGCGCACGGCGCAGTCCGAGCGTCTGCGCTCGCTCGGCACCATGGCCGGCGGACTGGCCCACGACTTCAACAACCTTCTCTTCATCATCACCGGCTACCTCCAGTTGCTCCAAGAGCACGACAAGGTCGCGGGCGATGACCAGCTATCGCGCTACGCCGATCGGGCCGTGGACGCCGCTGAGCGCGGCGCCGAGATCGCCGCGTCGCTATTGGCTGTGGCGCGTAGTCAGCCGCTGGAGGCCACAGCGATCGAGGTCGGCTCCTTCCTCAAGTTGATGTTCCCGCTTGTGCGTCAGGCGATCGGCGCCGAGCGCCTCGCCATCCTGGAGATCGGCACGGGGCAGCTCGACGTCCTCATCGACTCCGGGCAGCTCTCGAGTAGCGTCCTCAACCTCGTGATCAACGCTCGCGACGCGATGGAACCCGGCGGCACGGTGCGCATTGGCGTCGAACGGCGCTTCGTTGACGACCCCAACCTTGAGCTCAGTGCCCAGGAGTACGTCGTGATCACCGTCGGCGACGATGGGGCCGGCATGACGGCCGCGGTGGCCGAGCGCGCCTTCGAACCGTACTTCTCCACCAAGGGTGTGGGCCACGGAACTGGCATCGGGCTCGCAGCGGTGCACTCATTCGCGCGTCAGAGCGGGGGGCTCGTCACGATCGACACCGAGCTCGAGGTGGGCACCACCGTGACCATCTACCTTCCCGCCGTGTTTGCCCAGCCGGACGGAGACCTCGCCGCAGGGGACAACCGGCAGACGCTCAATACCCGCATCCTCGTCGTCGACGACGAGAGCGCCCTTGCGTTCTTGGTAGCCGGTTGGCTCACCGAGCACGGTGCCGAGGTTCGCGTCGCAGAGAACTCTGCCCAGGCGCTACGTGTGGCCGAGGAGTTCCGCCCAGATGTCCTGCTCACCGACGTCCGTCTCGGAGACCCGAATGGCGTCGATGGCCCTGAGCTCGCCGACGCTGTCACCCGTCTCCTGCCAGATATTTCGGTGATCTTCATGACCGGTTACTCCGATCGGATGCATGATCTCAAGGCTCGGGGCATGCACACGCTCGCCAAGCCGTTCACGAAGGTGGCCCTCGCGCGGGTTCTCTTCCCCTCCGAGGTCGTCATCAGCCGCGATGACGCACGGGGAGTGTGAGCGCCGTGGGCACGTCGCCACGTCCGCGCCTGCTCGTCGTCGACGACGAACCCTCCATATGTGAACTCATCGGCGACGTCGCGACAGTCGTGGGATTCGACGTCGAGACTGCGTCCACCGCGAATGAGATCGATACCCGCCTCGGGAACGGACACGATGTCGTGTTCCTCGATTTGCACCTGGGGGGTCGCGACGGCATCTCGGTGATGAAGACCTTGGCCGCACGCTCACCTGGTGCGCGAGTGGTACTCGTCAGCGGGGCCTCCGACCGCATCATCGCCTCAGCTGACCGGGTCGGTGAGATGTACGGCCTCGAGGTGCTGGGCACATGTCAGAAGCCCTTCTCGCTCAAGCAGATGCGTAGCCTGCTCGAGGACTGCCGCGTGAGCGCGATGGAACCGCAACTGGCCGGCCAAACGCGTCCCTCGCTGCGTGACCTCATGAGCGATTTGGTTGTCGCTGATCTCACCATGGCGTATCAACCCGTCGTCAGGCTGAGCGACGGAGCGGTGGTGGGGGCCGAGGCGTTGGTGAGGTGGTCGCATCCGGAGTTCGGCAGCGTCTCGCCTGCGGATTTCGTACCCCATCTCGAGAGAATGGGGCGCTCGCGCGAACTTCTCACACACGTCGCTAGTGAAGTGGCCCGTGAGCGTGCCGAAGTGGCGAGCCTTGCCGCACTCGATGACCTCGCGATCAACGTCTCTGCTCGCGACCTTTCCCTGAGCGACACCCCGGACATTCTGCGCGAGATCCTCACGGAAACTGCCCCAGCGTCGAACTGGACTCTCGAGCTCACCGAGTCCGCTGCCATCGGGGCGGCCGTCAGTGCACTTGATGTGATGACCCGGCTGAGCCTGATGTACTTTTCACTCGCGATCGATGACTTCGGCACGGGTTCTTCCACGCTCGAGCGGCTGCGGTGGTACCCGTTCACGACCCTCAAGATCGACCAGTCGTTCATCACCGCGAACTCGATCCAATCCGCCGACGACTGGATCATCGTTGAGAGCGCGGTCGACATGGGCCACCGACTCGGTCTCGCCATCACGGCCGAAGGTGTCGAGGACGCCCCCGTGCTCGCACGGCTCAAGGAGCTCGGGTGTGACCGAGCGCAGGGGTATCTGGTGAGCAGGCCCGTGCCTGCGGAGAAGTTCGCCGCCACGTGCGACGAGTGGGCCTCTCGCAACTCCAGCGCCGAGCAGCCCGTCTAGGTCATGCTGGCCGAGTGGCATGTGTGATCGGCCTGATCCATGCGAGAGTCGGGAGATGGATCGCCCCTCTTCGTCCTCCGGTCAACTCGCCGACGAGCCCTTCATTGATCTCGTGTCCTTTCGGGTCGACGGCTCGGCCGCGCATACGCCAGTTTGGGTGAGCGGCGACGGGCACACCTTGTTCGTCTCGACGTTCGCACATTCCTTCAAGGTCAAGCGAATTCGGGCGAATGAGGATGTCGCGGTGGCAGCCTGTGACGGTCCGGGCCGGCTCTTGTCGGGGGCTACCTACATCGCTGGTCGCGCGATCGTGCTCGAGCGCAGTGAATTCCGGGCTGGTGTTCGGGCGCATCGGGCTAAGTACGGCAAGCACTTCGGGTTGATGTGGCCTGCTCGTTGGCCGCTGCGCCTGATCGGGAAGAAGCGGGTCTGGATCCTGATCACTCTGATGCCGGATATCGTCCTCGGGAGAATCCCCGAGCCTGCTCCGCGCGGTTGAGCCGGTCAGTCCTGTAGCGGCAGGCTCAACCGGATCACGGCGCCCGTGCCGCCGTAGTCGTTGCCGACCTCGAGCGATCCACCGTGTGCCTCGGCCACGGCCTTGACGATGGCGAGCCCGAGCCCACTTCCCCCGGTGGCGCGCGAGCGGCTGGCATCGCCGCGGGCGAAGCGTTCGGTCGCCCGGGGCAGCAGGTCGTCAGGGAACCCGGGGCCGTTGTCGCGAACCTCTACATAGGCCAACGAATCGGAGATTCCCACGGTGGTGATCACTGACGTGCCTTCGGGTGTGTGTGCGCGAGCATTCGCTAGGAGGTTGGCCACGGCCTGATGAAGTCGGACGGCGTCACCGACCACAGTGATCACCCGTTCGGGGCCCTCGGCTGCCCACTCATGCTCGGGGCCCGCGGTCGCTGCCTCGGCGACGGTGTCCTCGACGAGGGCGAGCAGGTCGATCGCGTCGCGGGAGAGTGGACGCTCCTCGTCCATCGACGCGAGCAGCAGCAGATCCTCGACAAGAAGGCCCATGCGGTTGGCCGCGGCCTCTATTCGCTGGGCCGCCACGAGTGACTGCTCGGGATCAGAGCCTGCCCCGCGGCGCATCAACTCGGCATACCCGCGGACGGCGGCGAGGGGTGTGCGCAGTTCGTGGCCGGCGTCGGACACGAAGCGGCGAAGCTTGTCCTCGGAGTCGGCTCGGGTCTGCAGTGAGGACTCGATGTGGTCGAGCATGGCGTTGACGGCGAGGCCGACCTGGCCGACCTCGGTGGTGGGGATGGGGTTCGGCACGCGCGCAGGGATCGCGACGTCACCGCGCTCGAGGGGGAGTGACGCGACCTCGGATGCGGTGTCGGCGACTTCCTGGAGCGGTCGCAGTGACCGGCGGACGAACCAGGTGGCGATAAGCGCCATCATCAGCAGGGCTAGCGAGATCGTGACAAGCTCCACGATCACCAGCCGCCCCGCAACCTTCGAGGTCCGCGAGAGTGGGATGAACGCCACAAGGGTGACCGGAGTGGCGGTGCGTCCGTCGATGGCGGGCACCGCGACGGCTCTGCTGGAGCCGAGCGCCTCAAGCTCGATAGTCACTGGCCCCGCAGACGCGCTGGTGGACATTGTCGCGAGAGTGCGCGCATCGGCCGCTGAATAGTGGCGCGGGGTGGTGTCACCGGCGAACGTCTCACCCGTGGCCTGGCCGTCAGGTGAAAGCACCACGAGACTGGCGCCACTCGTCGTCCAGGTTTGGAGTGCTTCCTCGGGATGTGAACGATCGTCGGCCTCGGTGAAGAACCGCGCCTTGCCCTGGGTGAGGCTCGTGTCGATCTGATCTGTCATCCATGAGCGCAGGGCGAGGAACGTCGCCAGTCCCACCACCACGAGTGCGGTCGCCATCACCGTGAGCACACCGATGACAAGCCGTCGACGCAATGGCATCGCGGTCCAGGCGGTGCGGAGCCGATCAGCCACTTGAGTCGCCCGGACGAGGTGCACGGATGACGTAGCCGACTCCGCGAACGGTGTGGATCAACGGCTCACGTTCGGCGTCGACCTTGCGTCTGAGGTAGCCGACGTATTGCTCGACGATGTTGCTGCGCCCGGAGAAGTCATAGTGCCAGACGCGATCGAGGATCTGGGCCTTGCTGACGACAGCGCGTGCGTTCTGCATCAGGAAGCGCAGGAGGTCGAACTCCGTGGGTGTCAGGTCGACGAGTTCGTCGCCGCGGCGGACCTCGCGGGTGAGCTCATCGAGGCTGAGATCCGCGACCGTCAGGACTGCGCCGCGCTCATCGAGCCGACCGGTGCGGCGCAGCACCGCCTGCAGCCGCGCGAGGAGCTCCTCAAGGCTGAACGGCTTGGCGATGTAGTCGTCGGCCCCGGCGCGCAGGCCCGCAATGCGGTCGCGAGTATCACCGCGTGCCGTGAGGAACACAGCGGGAAGATCCGGGTGCTCGGCGCGCAAGCGAGCGAGCAATCGGATGCCGTCGTCGCCGGGCATCATCATGTCGAGCACGGCAATGTCGGGGCGCAGCTCGCGCGCGACGCGCATCGCCTCGTCAGCATCGCCTGCGGTGGCCGTGCGGCAACCATCGAAGCGAAGTGCGGTCGACACGAGGTCGGCGAGGTCGGGCTCATCGTCGACGACGAGCACGCGGATGGGTGCGACCCCGTCAGTAGACCTGAGGTAACTCTGGGGCTGGTCGGAGTCCTCGCGGTTGGTCATGCCTGTGACTCCTTCGGCGTCAGGCCTAGCTCGAAAGCGGGGCCCCAGGAGTTGGTGGAACTGCCGTCGACGATAAGTGCCGACCATCCGGGCAGGCCCGAGAACCACGAGGCACCCGAGACTCCTGACACGACCAGTGCGGTGGCGTAGGCGTCGGCGAGTGCGCCGTCTGGGCCGACGACTGTGGCCTGGCGCGC
>CAFBPU010000093.1_pt1 | contig 7018 bp, 6 predicted proteins | sample 7269791 | NCBI WGS metagenome assembly CAFBPU01 (sample SAMEA6814154, study PRJEB35770) | freshwater metagenome | biome: Freshwater; feature: Freshwater reservoir; material: water | place: Czech Republic | collected 2017-06-27 | depth 30m m
CACCGAACCCCCGAGCCAGGCCTGCTCGGTCGCGGGGAAGTCACCGCGCAGATCACGGGCCCGGCCCAACACCGCACCCGCCTGCCCGGCGGAATGCCCGCACACCGTTTGCAGCCAGCGCTTGGCCGACACGAACCCCTCAACAGCAAGCACCCCCGACCCTTCCAACACCCCCGTCGCCACCGTGGCGAGGGCCTCACCACGATCAAGAGCGACATGCACCGCCGCCACCAACTCCGGCAACGCCGCCGCGGGCACCTGCGACCACGCGCCCTCCGCCGTGAGCTCCGCGAGCTGACCAACCACCTGCCCCAGCTGCGCGACCAACCCCGCCATCACCACACCCGCCGACACCGAACTTGCCGACACTGAACCTGCCGACACTGAACCTGCCGACCCCGCATCCGACGACGGCCGCGAGGGCGGCGGCGGCTGCAAGGAGGAGGACATGAGACAACCCTAGAGACCACCACTGACAGTGCCCCCACCAAACAGGCCCCCGAAACCCGTTGATACACAACAACATTTACGCCCACAGCGATCAGAAATGATCACCAGTAACGAGCCGCAACCATCCACGGCGATCCGCAACAACCAAGGAGATCGAGCTCGATGGATCCAGAGATCAACACGTGGGAGTCGGTCCGTCTCAGCGCACCCGACCCCGGCTCACCCAGATCCTTCGCGCCGGACCACCCAACCCAAAGCCCCGGACTCGACCATCACGAGAAGGACACCAACGTCATCACCACCACACCCGCACACCCGCACACCCGCACACCGGCACACCCGCACACCCGCACAGCCTCCCGTGCGTCCCCGACGCCATGAGCGTCCACACTGCGAGAAATCCCCCCGTCGTGTGGTCCAGATCACGCTCGCAACGCCGCCATCGTGAACTAGGTCACTCGCGACCCGCACGGACGCACACAACGCAACCGCGAGAGTTCTCTCATGACTTCTGCGACCACGGGCAACACCACCGACACCACGTCCGGTGAGGCCATCATCATCGACACCCCGGCAGCGGTGGCTGCCCACGACCAGGCCGACGCTGCGGCGACCGAGGCCGCGACTCTTGCCGAACTCCGAGCCCGCAGCTCGCGCCGATTCGACATCGCCTGCATCGTGATGCTGATCCTCGGCATCATCGTCACGCTCGTCGTCCTGAGCTCGATCTGCTACCACAACTCAGCCGCCGAATTTGCGAGCCGGACCCCCTCGCAGGCGAAGGTCACCACGACCTCCTAACCCACGCGGCTCGACGCGCGCACCAGCCCGACACACCCGAGCACCTGCGCAGAGCGCACGCCGCGCAGCGATCAGCGAGTCGAGCGCTCCACGAATGGCGGGGTCGTCACGGCGAATCGCGACGGCCGTCCACGTACATCGACCAGCACCTCGTCACCGTCGACCAGCCCTTCGGCGCTCGCGAGCAGCGCGAGGGCAATTCCCACCTTGAGCGTTGGCGAGAACGTGCCGCTGGTGACCTCGCCAATCGGTACACCCGCAAGATTCGTCACCGTCATGTGTGCACGCGGAATCGCGCGCTCGAGTGACACCAGCCCGGCGGTACGACGTACCGGCCCGGCCTCCTTCTCCGACACCAGCGCCTCGCGCCCCCTGAACTCCGGCTTAGCCCAGCCGACGGCCCAGCCCGCACGGGCCTGTACCGGGGTGATCTCCGTCGAGAGATCTTGACCGTGCAGCGGGTATCCCATCTCCGTGCGCAAGGTATCGCGGGCGCCGAGACCACAGGCCAACAAGCCAAATTGCGCACCACGAGCGATCACCGCGTCCCAGACCACCGCTGCCGCGTCCCACGGCACGACGAGTTCATAGCCGTGCTCCCCCGTGTAACCGGTGCGGCACACGATCACCGACACCCCGTCCAAATCAGCGCGCTCGAAGGCCATGTAGTCCAACTCCGAGGGGAGCCCGAGCGCGTCCAGAAGATCAACGGATCGAGGCCCCTGAACAGCAAGTACGGCGAAGTCATGATGCAGGTCAGAGACCGTCACCCCCGCGGGCGCCGATGCCCGCAGGATTCGGACGACTTCCGGGGTATTCGCCGCGTTCGGGATGAGGAAGACGTCGTCGTCGGCGACGAGGTAGGCGATGAGATCGTCGACCACTCCCCCGGCCTCGTCGCACAGCAGCGTGTATTGCGCCTTGCCGGGCGTGATTCGGGCAAGTGAGTTAGTCACCATGGAGTCGAGGTAGGCCGTCGCGCCCGGGCCCGTCACCGACGCTTTGCCCAGATGGGAGACGTCGAAGACCCCCACGCGCTCGCGCACCGCTGTGTGCTCGGCGATGACACCGCCACCGGCGTATTCGAGCGGCATCGACCACCCGCCGAAGTCGCCGAACTTCGCCCCGAGCGCAACATGGCGCTCGTGCAGCGGGGACAGTAGTGACGGATCTTCATTGCTCATGGGTCAGAACCTACCGGCCGATCCCCAGAGGCCATCGATCTGCAATCCGCGCCGGGGCTCGCGCCACCGAGCAGGACCGGTAGGTTTTCGACCACCACACCACTGCATGCCTAGGAGCGCACGTGACGTCACTGGCCCTTTCATCCGCCGACATCGCCACTTTGGCCACCGATGCGCTGGTCGTGGCTGTCGCACCCGCCGGTGGACGGCGCAAGGGCGTGTCTCTCGTCGGCCCCGCGGCAGGTCTGAAGGTTGCGCCGAAGCGGCGACTCGAGGAAGCCCTCACAGCGCTCGGATCCACCGGCAAAGTCGGTGACCTGGTGCGCGTGCCCGGCAGTGGCATCGCCGCAGCCTCCGTAGTACTGGCCATCGGAGTCGGATCGGGCCCCTGGAGCGAGGAGGATCTTCGACGCGCAGCCGGCACTGCGATGCGAGCACTCGCTGGCACCCGTCGCGTCGCACTCGCCCTGCCGATCGACTCCGCGGACGACGCCGACCCGATCACGCAGGGCGCGCTGATGGGCGCCTACTCCTACGACGCGTATCGCGTCGACAGCAAGAGCGGCCAGAAGTCTCCGGTCGAGCGCATCACAGTGATCGTGGCCAATGCCAAGTCGGCCGGGTCCCTCGCAGCGTCATCGAGGGGCAAGGCCATCGCCGGTGCGGTGAACCTCGCTCGCGACCTGGTCAACACCCCGTCGGCGGATCTTGTCCCCGCACAACTGGCCAAGGCCGCCGTCGACGCCCTCGCCGGGCTCCCGGTGAAGGTCGAGATCCTCGACGAGAAGGCTCTGGCCGCAGGCGGTTACGGCGGAATTCTCGGGGTCGGCCGAGGGTCGGTGAACCCGCCGCGTCTGGCCCGCATCACCTACCGCCCGGCAGGAGCGGCGGCGCACCTCGGCCTCGTCGGCAAGGGCATCACGTTCGACACCGGCGGAATCTCGATCAAGCCGTCGATGGGCATGCATGAGATGAAGGGCGACATGGGTGGCGCTGCCGCGACCCTCGGCGCCATCGTCGCCATCGCACAACTCAAGCTTCCCGTCGATGTCACCGGCTATCTCTGCATCGCAGAAAACATGCCCAGTGGCAGCGCGCAGAAGCCCGGCGACGTCCTGCGCACCTTCGGAGGCAAGACTGTCGAAGTCCTCGACACCGATGCCGAAGGCCGGCTAGTCCTCGCCGACGGACTCATGCGCGCACAGCAGGACAAGCCCGACATCCTGATTGACATCGCAACCCTCACCGGTGCCGCCGTCGTCGCGCTCGGCTCACGTACGGCGGGGATCATGGCGAACGACGACGATCTACGGTCCGCCGTTCACGACGCCTCTCGCCGCGCCGGGGAATCGATGTGGCCCATGCCCCAGCCCGAGGAGCTGCGCGCCAACTTCGAGAGCCTGGTCGCGGACATCGCGAACATCCCGACCGTCGGACGGCCCCACGGCGGCATGCTTTCGGCCTCAATCTTCCTGCGCGAGTTCGTCAAGGACTCCCAGCGATGGGCCCACCTCGACATCGCCGGGCCGTCGTACAACAGCGGAGCGCCTTGGGCCTACACACCCAAGGGTGGCACCGGGGCCGCGGTTCGAACCCTCATCCAGGTCGCACAGGACCTCGCCAACGGCGTCCTGTAGGCCCTGTCGGCCGTGGATTCGCCCCAGCTTGATCACGCGACGCGTCACCCCTGTCCACACCAGGTCCGAGATGGTGGAAGGATGAAGCATCGCGCGGAATTCCGCGCTCACCTGATCCGTCCGACAGCACACACCCTCGAGGAGTGCCCGTGTCCGGGACCGCGTTCGATCTCGTCATCCTCGGCGGTGGCAGCGGTGGCTACGCCGCCGCGCTACGCGCCGCACAGCTGGGCCTGTCGGTCGCACTGATCGAGAAGGACAAGCTCGGGGGCACCTGCCTGCACCGTGGCTGTATCCCGACCAAAGCGCTGCTGCACGCGGCCGAGGTCGCCGACTCCGCGCGCGAATCCGAGCAGTTCGGCGTCCGGGCAACCCTCGAGGGCATCGATATCGAGAAGGTCAATGCCTACCGAGACGGAGTTGTCTCTCGTCTCTACAAGGGCTTGCAGGGTCTGGTCTCCAGCCGCGACGTCACGTTCGTCCAAGGCACCGGGCGCCTAACCTCCCCCACCACCGTCGAGGTCGACGGCACCACCTACACCGCGTCCAAGGGTGTTGTCCTGGCAACGGGGTCCTACTCGCGCAGCCTTCCCGGCCTGGAGATCGGCGGACGGGTCGTCACCAGCGACGAGGCACTCAACCTCGACTGGATCCCCGAGAAGGTCATCGTCCTCGGCGGCGGGGTCATCGGCGTCGAGTTCGCCAGCGTGTGGCGTTCCTTCGGCTGCGAGGTGACGATCGTCGAGGCCCTCCCACGCCTGGTGCCGAACGAGGAGGAAGCCTGCTCGAAGGCCCTCGACCGCGCCTTCCGCAAGCGCGGCATCACCTCCAAGCTCGGGGCCCGCTTCGCGGGCGTCACTCAGTCCGACACCGGTGTCGTGGTCACCCTCGAGGACGGCTCCACACTGGAGGCCAACCTCCTGCTCGTCGCGGTCGGTCGCGGCCCCCACGCATCGGGCATGGGGTTCGAGGAGGCCGGCGTCGCGATGGATCGCGGATTCGTCCTAACCGATGAGCGACTCTCCACCAATGTGCCCGGCGTCTTCGCTGTCGGCGACATCGTCCCTGGTCTCCAGCTGGCCCACCGGGGCTTCGCCCAAGGGATCTTCGTCGCCGAGGAGATCGCGGGCCTGAGCCCGAACCCCATCGTCGAGTCAGGTATCCCCCGCGTCACCTACTGCGAGCCCGAGATCGCCTCCGTGGGCCTTACCGAGGCCCAAGCTGCCGAGAAGTACGGCGCCGACCAAGTCCAGTCCTACGAGTACAACCTCGGCGGGAACGGCAAGTCCCAGATCCTGGGCACCGCCGGATTCGTCAAGCTTGTGCGCGAGAAGGACGGCCCCGTCGTCGGCGTCCACATGGTCGGATCCCGCGTGGGCGAACTGATCGGAGAGGGCCAGCTCGTCGTCAATTGGGAAGCTTTCCCGGATGATGTCGCGGCCCTCCTGCACGCTCACCCCACGCAGAATGAGGCGTTCGGTGAGGCCTTCCTCGCCCTCGCCGGCAAGCCTCTCCACTCACACGCCTGACCCGATCACCGGCAAGGCCACCGCAGCACTGCGGCAACCTCCGGGCACGTCCGACCGAAGGAGCAATACAGGTATGTCGGTCTCCGTCACGATGCCGCAGTTGGGTGAGAGCGTCACCGAGGGCACAGTCACTCGCTGGCTCAAGCAGATCGGTGACACCATCACCGTCGACGAGCCCCTCGTCGAAGTCTCCACCGACAAGGTCGACACCGAGATCCCGGCGCCGGTCTCCGGCGTACTGCTGGCGATCACCGCAGCCGAGGATGACGTAGTGCTGGTGGGCGGGGAGCTCGGAGTGATCGGCGCCGCGAGCGAAGCCACCAGCACGAGCACACCAGCTGCGGTCATCGCGGCCCCCGTCGTCGCGGCCCCCGTCATCGCGGCCGCACCCGCACCCCCGGTGTCGAGTGTCCCGGTCAGCCCCCGGAGTGACGACGAGTCGAACGACTCCTACGTCACCCCCTTGGTCCGCAAGCTCGCCTCCGACAACGACATCGACCTGTCCGCGCTCGTCGGCACAGGTGTCGGCGGACGAATCCGCAAGTCCGACGTTCTTGCCGCGGCAGAGGCGTCCAAGGCAGCGGCCTCCCGTGCCGCCACAAGCCCGACCCAGGTGGCCAGCAGCCCAGCCGCGGTGGGCGCCCACGCGGCACCCGAGGCCGCGACCTCAGCTCTGCGCGGGCGCACCGAGAACTTGAGCCGACTTCGCCGGGTGATCGCCGACCGCATGGTCACTTCGTTGCAGACATCCGCCCAGCTCACCAGCGTGGTCGAGGTCGACGTCACCCGGATCACCCACCTGCGCGCCCGCGCGAAGGCCAGCCTGGAGGCGAACGAAGGCGTCAAGCTCACCTACCTCCCGTTCTTCGCCAAGGCCTGCGTCGAGGCCCTCAAGCAGTTCCCCCAACTCAATGCCTCAATCGACATCGACGCGGGCACTGTCACCTATCACGACGGCGCGCAGTTGGGCATCGCCGTCGACACCGACCGCGGGCTGCTCGTGCCCGTCGTGCGCGATGCGGGCGACCTCAACCTCGTCGGCCTCGCCCGCAAGATCGCCGACATCGCCGAGCGCACCCGCACCAACAAGGTCGCCCCTGACGAGCTCTCCGGGGGCACGTTCACCTTGACCAACACTGGAAGTCGCGGCGCGCTCTTCGACACCCCGATCATCAACCAGCCGCAGGTCGCGATCCTGGGCACCGGCGCCGTGGTCAAGCGCCCTGTCGTGGTCACCGATGAGAATGGCTCGGATTCCATCGCCGTGCGCTCGATGGTGTATCTCGCACTGACCTACGACCACCGTCTGGTCGACGGGGCCGACGCCGCCCGATTCCTCGTCGCGATCAAGAGCCGCCTCGAGGACGGGTCTTTCGACGCCGAACTCGGTCTCGGCTGATCACGCCGCGGTAACCAC
>CAFBPU010000097.1_pt1 | contig 5604 bp, 3 predicted proteins | sample 7269791 | NCBI WGS metagenome assembly CAFBPU01 (sample SAMEA6814154, study PRJEB35770) | freshwater metagenome | biome: Freshwater; feature: Freshwater reservoir; material: water | place: Czech Republic | collected 2017-06-27 | depth 30m m
CTTGCCCCGGCTCTGGCGGCCACGGCGCGAGCGGCGGAGGCGGGTGGAGTCTCGAACTTCACGTTGATGGACCACTGGTTCCAGATGGAGGAAGCGGCCAGCTCGTCCGATCCGATGCTGGAGGGCTACACGTCACTTGGCTTCCTCGCGGGGATCACCGAGCGCATGACGCTCGGGCTCCTCGTCACCGGTGCCACGTACCGGCACCCGGGCTTGCTCGCGAAGACGGTAACCACTCTCGATGTCCTCTCCGGCGGCCGTGCCCAACTCGGTATCGGCGCCGCCTGGTACGAGCGCGAGCACCGAGGTCTGGGCGTCCCGTTCCCGCCCGTCAGCGAGCGCTTCGAGCGCCTTGAGGAGACTCTTCAAATCTGCCGCCAGATGTGGAGCGACGATGACGGCCCCTATGAGGGTCGCTATTACCAACTGGCAGAGACGGTCTGCTCGCCTCGTCCGATTCAGAAGCCATCACCACGCGTCCTCATCGGTGGGGGAGGCGAGCGCAAGACGCTACGGCTGGTGGCACGTTACGCCGATGCCTGCAACCTCTTCGCATCAAACCCAGAGGAGATCGCTCACAAGCTCGATGTCCTCACGCGGCACTGCGACGACGAAGGGCGTGACCCTGCGCTGATTGAGAAGACCATCCTGGCGATGACCGACCCGCTCTCGGGGGTCGACGAATTCCTCGCCGAGATGGCACAGTACGCGAAGCTCGGGGTCGACACTGTCTGGATCAGCGCCGCCAGCGAGGACCCAGCAGCATGGGTTGAGCAGGTCACACGTCAGGTCGTGTCGAGGCTTCACGACCTCGGGTAGCCGGCGAGCGATCAAGAGATCGACGCAGTGAGTGTCCTGGGTACGAGTCCCATACAGCCAGGCTAGGAATCGAGCCGCTGAGCCCGTAGCGATCGCTCGATCCCGTCGCGTCCCTCACGGATGAGACGCTCTGCGCCAGAGGGAATGTCCGTGCGCTCGAGGAAACGATCGGTCATGTCGATGGTCGCCTGCTCGATGATCAGCGCAGGGTAGAGGCCGGCCACGATCGTCTGCGCGGTTTCGTTGGTGCGTGTCTTCCACACCGTCGGGATGGCGTCGAAGTATCGCTCGAGGAAAGCCCGCTGCAGCTCGCGGTGGTCGGCTTGGACGAACCCGGCGAGGGTCGCGTTGAGGAGGGCGTTCGGAAGGGTGTCGGACTCGACTGCAGTAGCGAACGCGAGTTCCTTGGCCGCCATCGTGGGAATCGCACCGCGCGCCGTGGCCGCCTGACGGCGACCCGTGGCAGTGTCGTCGCGCTCCAGTTCAGCGTCGATCTCGGACGGCTCGGCGGCACCGAGCGCGATGAGTCGGTGGAGAAGCGTCCACCGAAGATCGGTATCGATCGCAAGGCCCTCGGGTGCGTCGCCGGAAAGCCAGGCCCTCAGAGTCGCGGCATGCTCGGGAGTGCGTGCAGCAGAGGCGAAAGTGCGGGCGAAGGCGAGCTGGTGATCACTGGCGGGTGCTGCCGCGACCATAAGACGGGCTGACAAGGCGGCGAGCCGGTCGCGGTACCCGTCGCGACGGCCAACCCCGGAGAACTGCTCGATCGCGGCCTTTGTCTGCCCGAGAAGGGTCTGGACGACGCCGATGTCGTTCTCGCTCGGCAGGCCTGCCTCGAACAGGGCGAGGAAATCGCCGGTGGCCATCTCGGCGTCGCGCAGCATGTCCCAGGTTGCGGCCCAGATCAGGGCGCGGGGAAGGGGCGCCTCGAGGGTGGCGAACGATGAGATCACCGTGCGAAGTGAGCGCTCGTCGAGACGGATCTTCGCGAACGTCAGGTCGTCGTCGTTGATGAGCAGAAGATCGGGCTGCGTGATGCCGCGCAGTTCGGGGACATCGGTGCGTGCGCCGACGACGTCGATCTCCAGGCGGCGCACTCGCTCCAGACGCCCGTCGACGGATTCGTAAAGTCCGAGCGCGACGCGATGCGGCCGGAGCACTGCGGCAATGCCGGGGGGCGATGACGGTGGCTCCTGCACGATCGTGACCGCGCGGTAGGAACCGTCGTCATCGAGTTCGATCTCGGGACGCAACAGCGTGACGCCTGCCGTCTCGAGCCATGACTCCGACCAGTGCGAGAGGTCGCGACCGCTCGCGCGCTCGAGCTCGGTGAGGAGGTCAGAGAGCTGCGTGTTCCCCCACGCGTGCTTGTCGAAGTACGTTCTGACGCCATCGAGGAATTCCTTCTCACCAACCCAGGCGACGAGCTGTCGAAGCGCGGAAGCGCCCTGGGCGTAGGTGATCCCGTCGAAGTTCACCTCGACAGCCTCGAGGTCGACCATGTCGGCGGCGATGGGGTGGGTCGAGCTCAACTGTGACGCGCGGTAGGCCCAGCCCTTGCGCTGGATGCTGAACGTGGTCCATGCCTCGCTGAAGCGAGTGGCTCCGACACTCGCGTAGTGGGCTGCCCATTCGGCGAAGGACTCGTTGAGCCAGAGGTCGTCCCACCAGGTCATCGTGACGAGGTCGCCGAACCACATGTGCGCGAGCTCGTGGAGCACGGTGTTGGCGCGCTGCTCATAAGCATGGTCGGTGACGCGCGAACGGAAGATGTAGTCCTCGAGGATCGTGACGCAGCCGGCGTTCTCCATCGCACCGGCATTGAACTCGGGAACGAAGATCTGGTCGTACTTCGAGAACGGGTAAGCCGTCGAGAAGGCCGTCTCGAAGTGAGCAAAACCCTGCTTGGTCACGGTGAAGACCTCGTCGGCATCGAGGTGCTGCGCCAGCGTTGCGCGGCAGAAGATCGCCAGCGGGTAGGTGCCCCCCATGCCGGAGTATTCGTCACGGACGACGTGGTATGGCCCGGCGACGAGTGCCGTGATGTATGTCGAGATCGGCGGAGTGGGCTCAAAGCTCCACCGCGCGAGTCCCCGGTCGAGTGCCACGGGTACCGGCGTCGGAGAGTTCGAGATGATCTGCCAGCCCTCGGGTGCCGTGACAGTGAACGCGAACGTTGCCTTCAAGTCAGGCTGCTCGAAGCTGGCGAACATGCGTCGTGAGTCGGCGACCTCGAACTGGGTGTAGAGGTAGACGGAGTCATCGACGTGGTCGACGAAGCGGTGCAGGCCCTCGCCCGTGCGCATGTAGGCGCAGTCAGCCTCAATGAGGAGAACGTTGTCAGCGGCGAGTTCGAGGAGGGGGAGTCGGGTGCCCGTGAACGAGGCGATGTCGAGCTCGTCACCGTTGAGGACCGCTCGGCGCACCGACGGCGCGATGAGGTCGATCCAGGTGTCGGCGCCGGCTTCGGCGGCGAAGCGCACGGTGGTGATGCTCCCGAAAGTGGCGGCGTCAGGGTTACGCACGTCAGTGAGGTCGATATCGACTTCGTAGCCCGACACGGTGAGCATCGCCGAGCGGATAGCGGCTTCAGCACGCGTGATGTTGGTGTCGCTCATTGAGGTCGGCTCCTTCGTCATGCGCGGAGGCAGATGCCGTGGCCGCTGTGGTGCCTCCCCAGGGAGGCGCCTGGATCGCGAGCGGCTCATTCTCGCACGGCCGTCGCTCGCGTTCGTGGGGATGGTCTTTGTCAGTTCCGTTGCGCCTATGCGTGTCTCCGGGTCGCGATCTGGCACGATCAGCCTCATGCGAGTTCACCTGGGAAGCGACCATGCCGGCTTCGAGTTTAAGGCCGTGCTCACCGAATATTTGCGCGAGCGTGGCCATGAGGTGATCGACCACGGAGCCCATGAGTACGACGCTCTCGATGACTACCCCGCGTTCTGCGTCGCGGCGGCGCAAGGGGTGGTGGCTGACTCTGGCAGTCGTGGCGTGGTGATCGGGGGATCGGGAAACGGCGAACAGATCGCGGCCAACAAGGTGCGAGGCATTCGTGCGGCCCTCGCTTGGTCGGTCGAGACGGCAACGTTGGCGCGCCAGCACAATGACGCCAATGTGATCGGCCTCGGAGCCCGGATGCACGACGAGGCCACCGCATTGGCGATCGTGGATGCATTCCTTGCCACGCCCTTCAGTGACGACGAGCGCCACATCCGGCGCATCGATCAGGTCACCGCGTTCGAGTCCGCGGGCTCGTTCTGAGCGAAGCTCGAAAAGCCGCCCGACCAAGGCGCGTCAGGGACTGACCGGTGGCGCCTTGCGAATCGTGACCGAGCGCTCGGCTCGTGCGCGGTCAGCCTGGCTGGGCCGGGACACGTCGCGCGCACGAAGAGCGCCGTCGAGGCCCACTCGTGAGGGGCCACGGTCGGCGAGGCGGTCGAGGGCTTTGTCGTCGGGATGCTCGTCGCCGCTGCTGCCATTGTGTTGACGTCGTGCGATAAGTCGACGGTACCGGCCCGCCAGCCGTGCCGACACCACCTGAGGAGAGTCGTGCCTGAGGGACACAGCGTTCATCGGCTCGCGCAAGGTATTCATCGTGCCTTCGCGGGCGAATCGTTGCGCGCCAGTAGTCCTCAGGGACGGTTCACCGTGGGTGCGGCCGAAATCGACGGCCGCGTGTTCGAACGCGCCGAGGCCTGGGGCAAGCACCTGTTCCTGGAGTTCGAGGCTGACCTGCTTGTGCACGTCCACCTCGGGCTGTACGGCGCGATGCTGAGTGCCAGATCCCCTGCGCCCGAGCCTCGAGGAGCCGTCAGGCTGCGCCTCGAGGGCAGTTCGTCGTATGCGGATCTTCGCGGCCCGACCGCTTGTGATCTTCTCGGCTCCGGCGGACGCGACGCGATCATCGCCCGTCTCGGACCTGATCCGCTGCGGCCTGACTGCGAACCCGAGCGGGCCCTGCGACGTATCGCGGGGAGCAGGGTGGCGATCGGGGCCCTGCTCATGGATCAATCTGTCCTGGCAGGTGTGGGCAACATCTATCGCGCGGAACTTCTCTACAGACATGGTATTTCGCCGTTCACGCAGGGCCGTGACCTCTCTCCTGCGACATTCGACGCGATGTGGGCAGACCTCTGCTCACTGATGGCGGATGGTGTTCGGCGCGGTCGCATCGTGACCGTCGAGGGTGTCGACGCCGACGCACTAGAGGCCATCGACGCCGATCGGATAGCGCCGCACGATCCTGACCTCGACGGCGGTGAGGACACTCCGGCACGTCGACGTCAGCGGCGAAACACCGGCGTGTACGTCTACAACAGGGCGGGACGTGCGTGTGTTCGATGCGGTTCCAGCATTGCTGCACAGGACTTCCATGGCAGACGACTGTTCTGGTGCCCGAGCTGTCAGAGCTAGCCCGGTCTGGCGGTCGGCTCAGAGTCAGGAATGGGGCACCCATCCGTCGCACGTTGTATTGCTCTCGTGAGGATCACGCGCAGCTGGTGAATCCTCCGATGATGCCCCCGTCGTGACAGAATCCGAGGTGTGATTCCACTTCCGCAGCCCAACGCCATGACGAGGCCCTATCGCGGCCTCTCGGTGCAGGAAGTCGACCTCGACCTGACGGATGAATCCGCGATCCTTGCCTACCTTCTCGGCCGTGAGGCCTATCGGCGCACCGACTGGCTGCTCTTGGGCAACGGGTCCGACCATGCACTGATCGAGGTGCGCAAGGAGTCCCTCGAGCCACTGATGTCACCGATCATCGAGGCCCGAATCCTCGCAGGA
>CAFBPU010000098.1_pt1 | contig 5531 bp, 3 predicted proteins | sample 7269791 | NCBI WGS metagenome assembly CAFBPU01 (sample SAMEA6814154, study PRJEB35770) | freshwater metagenome | biome: Freshwater; feature: Freshwater reservoir; material: water | place: Czech Republic | collected 2017-06-27 | depth 30m m
GACCGTCGTTACGGCGCCGGGGCGGGGCCGAGGGCACCCCTGGACATCCGCGAGGAGATCGAGGTGCTCGGCACCCTCGCGGGCCATCGGCTCTTCGGAGGCCTGGGCGGCGAAGGGCTCGTGATCCGCTCGGATGAGCCCGTCGACTTTCACCCGGGATACAAGATCGTCAATGTTGTGCCGGTCGACTCCCTCGACGAGGCAGTGGCCTTCGCGAACGTCGCGACCCAGACGGTGGGGGTGTTCCCGCCCGAGCGCAAGGTGGAACTTCGAGACCGACTGGTGAACGCCGGCGTCCAGCGCGTGCTGACACTCGGCCGCGCCGGCACCACCACCCGAGGCCTGCCCCATGACGGATTCATCCCGATGCACCGCATGGTGCGGTGGGTCGGCGACGAGGATCTGTAGGGCGCCCGAACTCGATGACGACGGCCTCGTCGACGTTGCGGCTGTTGCCCTTCTGGCGTGACGACGCCGATCTCGTGGGTGCGGGTGGGCGCTGAGGAACTCGCGCATCGTGAGGCAGCGCGGCGCACGGAAGACCGCCCGGGCCCTGCGTTCATCGAGATGACACCTCGCGTTCATATGGCTTGCAGACCATGGGGTGCCTTACCTGGGCATATGACACGAGACTCGTGCCTAAGAACGTGCCCTCGAGAGAACTAGGCCCATGAGCGCAGACATGCCGCCAGCCGCCCATTCCCACAGGTCCGGGGCAGGCACGGGCGAACTCATCGGATTCTTGGCACCCTTCGTGCGTCCGGTTCGCAGGCGACTGGTCGTGGCCCTGGCTTTGGCGGGGATTTCCGTCTTCGCCAACGCCGTGATCCCGTTGCGGGTCGACGCGGTCCTGGCGGGCGAGGGAAATTCGGTCGTCGTCGCGCTGGGCATCGTGGCGCTCATGGCGACGAGCCTGCTTCTGTCGAATGTCTCGCGCTGGCTCTCCTACCGATCCGCCGCCGAAATATCCCAAAGTCTGTCCGAGCATGTATTCGGCCGCACCCTCGAGAGCCCAATGCTGCGCCAGCAGGGAATGCGCCGCCCGAGCGTCATCAGCCGACACACCAGCGATGTGGACCGAATCGAGAACGCCGTCGATGTCACCGTCACGGAGGGGCTGCCCGGCGCCGGTCGCATTGTCGTGAGCCTCGCACTTCTGCTGTGGATCGAGCCGAAGGCCGGGCTCGTCACGCTCGCAGCCACGGTGGTCTTCCTCATCCTCAATGGCCGCATCAGCCGCGGGATGCTCGCCCGGAACAAGGCCCGTCTAGATACCAGTAGCGAGATCGGCGCAGTGGTCGACGAGTCCATCACAGCCGGCCGAAACCTCACCGGCATGAACCTCAATGGCTGGATGCGCGACCGGTTCTCCGAGCGGGCATCGAGCCTTCGGCTTGCGACCCAGGAGCAGAAACGGGAGGCAAGCCGGCTCACCAGCGCCGCACGGTTCACCGGCTACTCCGCGCTGCTCGCTGTCCTGATCATCAGCATCGCCAGCGGTGGCAGCGACGTGGGCGCCATCGCCGCCTCCCTGCTCTACATCGAAGCGGTGGTGCGCGGGCTCGAGTCACTTCCCCCGTGGTTACGCGACATCCGCCTCGGCGTGACGAGTAAGCGCCGAATCGAGCAGATCACCCGTGCCAATCCGCGAGTGACCCGGCCCGGCGGTGCCGTGGAACTGACGCACGAGGCGTCCCTCGTCCTGCGAGATCTAGCTCTGAACCCAGGCGCCCCGCTCATGTTCGGCGACGTTTCCGTGCCACGACGCGGCACCATTGCCGTTGTCACCGACTTGGGGGTGTCCACGAACGCGCTACTCGAGGTCCTCAGCGGTGACTCTGATCCCGCCTCAGGCTGCGTGCTCTTCGACGGCCTTGATGTGCGTCAGCCCGCGATCAAGCGGCGCATCATGCTGCTCACCGACGACCCCGTGCTCATGGACGCGTCGGTGAACGCGCACCTGCGAGCACCCGGCGTCACGGTGAGCGATGCGGAGATCGCCAAGGTGCTCGACATGGTGGGCCTGAGCCATCTGCGCGACCTCGCCGGAGGTGGCCTCGACGCACCGCTCGGGCCACAGGCAGAGCGGCTGAGCATGCACGAGCGTCAGCGTCTCATGATCGGGATCGCTGCCCTCGGGGACGCGGATGTCGTTGTGCTGCAAGACCTTCCCATTCTCGCCGATCCCGACAGCGCGGCACCGGCCCTCGCCGCCCTAACCAGACATGGCGAGCACACCGTGGTGTTCGCCACCGCGAACGTCGAGTTGGCTGCGCGCGCCACGTCCGTCATGGCTGCCATCGGCAACGAGATCTTCGTGGGCCCGCATCAGATGCTCATGGAACTGCCCGAATACATCGCGGCGTGGGAGCGGCAGATCCCCGGGGGCGTGGACGCCCGCATCCTCGAGTCGATACCCGAGGCACAGCGCGAGAGCCTGCGCACGCGTCTGCTCAACGAACACTTCCGCGCAGGCGAGATCCTGTACCGAGCCGGAGCGCCCGCCGACCGAGTCATGTTCATCGTCAGTGGTCGAGTGGGCGTCTTCACCGACGACTCGGACGGCCAAGAACACCTCATCGCCGAGATTGGTGCGGGAAACTTCTGCGGCGACGTGGGGAAGGCCGACGCTCGGCGCACCGAAACCGTGCGGGCGGTCAACGACACCATGGTGCGCACGCTCAGCGTGGAGGCCTGGTCGGCAGGCGTGATGGGGCTGCTCGACTCCGACCCCGCAGAACGCATGGTGATGTCCGCGATCTTGCGCAACGACCATCCCACCATCGAGAAACTTTCCCATCTGGTCTACGGCCTCGGCGTCGACGAAGTGATCGCTATTGCCACAGAGCTGATCGAGGCGGGGAAGGTGCGGTCCGATGATGCGGGCCGGCTCTCCATCCCGATGCGACGGCGAGCAAGGGCCCACTCCGTGCTCGACCAGCTCGCAGACCTCTAGGGCTTCCCCGGGGCTCGGGGTCGTGGCGCGTCCCTTTCTTTGCGAGCGATGCCGGCAACCGATGGTGAGATGTGGTCTTCGGGTCAGCTTGTTGCGGCCGCGTGAAACCGTCACAGGGTTGTTCAGACCGATTAGCGTGCGGTGAACCCGCCATCCACGGTGATTTCCGAGCCTGTGACGAATGAGGCGTCTGCCGCCAACCACAGCACTGCCGCAGCAATTTCTTCAGGGCGGCCCAATCGCCCGACGGGGTGCATGTCGCGAATCGAAGTAAGGACAGCCTGCGCCTCGAAAGGATCATCCGGCAGAGATCGGGCCACCATGGGTGTCTCAATGAAGCCCGGGCAGACCGTGTTAACGCGGATTCCCATCTGCGCGTAGTCGAGTGCGAGACTGCGGGTAAGGCCCAAAACCCCGGCCTTCGACGCCACATAGGCGACATATCCCGGGTTTCCGACCTTGGACATGACGCTGCCAATGTTGATGATGGATCCGCCACCGGCTGCCAACATCCCCGGAATCACGGCACGGCAGACATTGAACGACCCGGTGAGGTTGACGCCGACCGTGAGGGCCCAGACATCGTCCGGCATTTCATGCCCAGCAAATGGGCCAGGGCTCACACCGGCGCAGTTGGCGAGGACCACGATCGGGCCAAGGTTGTCTGAGATCTCGGCGACAGCCGCACGCAGTTGCTCGGGATCGGTCACGTCTACTTTCAGAGCAATGTCGAGTCCGTGATCGGGCGCGAACGCATCGCGATCGATTCCCGCCACCCGCGCGCCTTCGGCCTGAAGCGCTTGGGCGGTGGCACGACCGATTCCGCTTGCCGCCCCCGTCACAAGCGCGGTTTTCCTCTGCAACTTTGACATGCGATCTCCTCAGCGCAATTGCCGACTACAACAAGTTGCCGAAGAAGTCGGAGACGAATTGTGCCGGCACCATGGTCAGATCCACTGCGTCTTGATAGCCCAGCGCGTGATGATCGAATTTGCGGCGGTGCTGGTTGCACTATGGGGCCATGTGCTCGCGCATGGCTACCTCCTTGCCCAGGCGGTTTGCGAGCGCACCAGCATGACTCCGGGTGGCGCTCCACGCCGCGAGGCTCAGCGACGCGCGCCACAGGGGCATGCCCGCTCGACCTTCCGCACGTTCCATAGGGTGAAGGTGTGACCTTGGAACCAGTGCCGCAGCGCTTGAACATCGCGCGGTATTGCCTGGCGGAGAACGCGCGGATCCGCCCGGATGTCGTGGCGATGACCGTCGTGGGCGACGGTGGCGACGCCACTGACTACACCTTCGCCGAAGTAGATCTCGAGGTGCGGCGCCTCTCTGCCGGCTTCCTCAGCCTGGGCTTCCCCACGGGATCTCGAGTCATGATTCGCATGGCCAACGATGCGCAGTACGCCTTCACCTGGTTCGCGGTGATGGGAGCCGGGCTCATCGCGCTGCCATCGTCGTCACAGCTGACCGCCGCAGAAGCCGGGTTCCTGCTCGAGGACTCGGGGGCTGTCGCCGTAGTTCTCACTCATGACCTCGCGCGCGACTTCGTCACGCCGCCTGAGGTGCTCGCGATCGGACCGGAGTTGCTCGCCGAGCTCATTCGCACTGAGCCCGTGGACGATGTCGCGGATACCGCAGCTGACGATCCGGCGTATCTGATCTACACATCGGGCACGTCGGGCCGGCCCAAGGGCGTGCTGCATGCCCATCGCGCCGCCTGGGGACGCCGCCCCATGCACGAGCACTGGATGGGTTTGGGCGAGAGTGACCGCGTCGTACACGCCGGCGCGTTCAACTGGACCTACACATTGGGAGTGGGTCTGGTTGATCCGTGGTCACGGGGTGCGTCATGCATTCTCTACATCGGCGAACGTGACGTACAGGTGTGGCCTGCGCTGATCGAGCGTTACCGCGCAACGATCTTCGCAGCGGTGCCCACGCTGTATCGCCAAGTGCTGAAGTACTGCGACCTCGATGCCTATGACCTCACCTCGCTTCGCCACGGCCTCACCGCGGGTGAGCCGATGCCCATCGCCCTCCTCGAGGCGTGGCGCGCCGCGGTGGGCACGGAACTGTACGAGGCACTCGGAATGAGCGAGATCTCGACCTACGTCTCCTCCTCACCGTCGGACCCGATCAGGTTGGGCTCACCAGGGCGCCCCCAGCAAGGTCGGCGCGTCGCGATCCTGCCGCGTGACGGGGGCGATAGCCCGTTGCCCGCGGGTGAGATCGGCCTGCTCGGCGTACATCGGTCAGATCCCTCGCTGATGCTCGGCTACTGGAATCGGCCCGAGGAGGATGACGTCGTCTATCGCGGTGACTGGTTTGTCGGCGGCGACCTCGCCTCCATCGATTCCGATGGCTACGTGTGGTTCGAGGGACGTAACGACGATCTGATGAATGCCATGGGCTACCGGGTTTCTCCGCTGGAGGTCGAGTCCGTGCTCGCGCAGCACCCGGGAGTTGCCGAAGTGGCTGTCACCGAACTGACTGTGCGCGAAGGCCTCTCGGTGATCGCGGCGTTCGTTGTCCCGCGCGAGGCGGAGATCCCCGACGCTGGCGACCTGTTGGC
>CAFBPU010000100.1_pt1 | contig 5100 bp, 5 predicted proteins | sample 7269791 | NCBI WGS metagenome assembly CAFBPU01 (sample SAMEA6814154, study PRJEB35770) | freshwater metagenome | biome: Freshwater; feature: Freshwater reservoir; material: water | place: Czech Republic | collected 2017-06-27 | depth 30m m
CCATTGGTCAATCCGGTCACCACGATGGGCGAATTCGACCCGGACACCGTTGCACCACCCGGCGAAGCCGTCACGGTGTACGAGGTGATCGAGGAACCCCCACTGCTCGAGGGCGCACTGAACGCCACCGACACCTGACCGTTGCCACGCGTGCCCACCACGGAGGTCGGCGCACCCGGCACCGTCGCCGGAGTGACCGACGCCGACGTGCTCGAGGCCGCACCAGTACCGACCGCATTCGTGGCCTTCACCGTGAACGTGTAGGCGGTTCCATTGGTCAACCCCGTGACCACCAACGGCGAACCCGACCCCGACACCGACGCACCACCAGGCGAAGCCGTCACCGTGTAGGAGGTGATCGAGGCGCCACCATTGCTCGAGGGCGCCGTGAACGCCACCGACACCTGACCATTGCCACGCGTACCCACCACCGACGTCGGCGTACCCGGCACCGTGGCCGCCGATGTCGAGGGAGTGATCGCGGCCGACGCAGCCGAGGCCAGGCCAGTGCCCACCACATTCGTCGCCGTCACCGTGAACGTGTACGCAGTTCCGTTCGTCAGCCCCGTCACCACCAACGGCGAGGCCCCTCCCGAGACCGTCGCACCACCCGGCGACGCCGTCACCGCATACGAGGTGATCGCAGAACCACCATTACTCACAGGAGCCACAAACCCAACCGTCACAAGCCCATTGCCACGCGTCCCCACCACCAACGTCGGCGCACCCGGCACCGTGACGGCGGCGCCCGCGGTGGGCAGGCCAATGATGAGGAATGCGAACCCGACTATCAACGAGATCGCCAGTGCGATCGGCGTTCGACGCCGCAAGATCGACTTCGCGACGATAGCCGAGGTCATGAGACCGATACTTCGTGCGACTTTTGGATGACCACCGTCACGGCGGCGACGGAGTCGAGGTCAACGCTAGCCACGAAATCCACGGTTCCCGCGCCCCCCGACGCGAGTTCCGTGCTTCCCGTGAGAAGTTCTTGGCCGCGAACATCGCTTAGCGACACCGTCATGGTCTGCCCGGCGCAGTCGGCCCTGATCTCGGAGACCGTCACCGAGGTGACGGTCCAGAGCGACTCCGACGATGACCACACACGCCCCAGTTCGGTCGTCACATCGAGGTCGCACCCCATGACGAGCAACCCACTCCCCGCCGCGAAGCCTGACCTGTCCTGTACGTCAAGAGGCGTGGCGAATGCGCTGTATGTGATCGCGAGCAGCCCCACGAGCAGAGCTGCCGCGACTGCCACGACATGCGGAGAACGAGGTCGCGAAGTCGTCCACACGTTCGAGCTCGTCATGGAATCCCAGCCCCCTCGCTGTATTCCTCCGGTGCGATGGCTCCTCGCAGATCGGCACGACCCGCGAGGAGCCATCGGCCCCCCTAGATGGTCAGGAGATTCGTGCGGTTACGACGTAGCTGCGCTCTGAATGATGACCGCGAACGACTTGTAGTCGTTCGCGCTCACGTGCGGGGTGTTCCAGGTGATTTCGTCCGTCACCCCCGCCACGGTGTTCGTGCCCGTGTTGATGATGGTCTTGTCGGCGTCCAGCGCGTGGACGATGATCGTCTTCCCGCTGCAGGCCGGAGCGATCCCCGACACCGTGACGGTCGTGGCCACCCACTTGTTGTCGGCCCCGGCCCACTTCGGGAACATGTCAGTGCTGACCGAATCGTCACATCCAGCCGTCAGGCTGTTGGAACCTGCGCTGAAGCCGGAGTTCTCAGTCACCCCGAGCGTGGTCGCGTAGACGCCATACGCACCCACCCCGACGGCTACAGCGGAAATCGCCACAGCGGCTTGGACTTTGCGGGTTCTCGTGATTGAACTCATAAGGACACCCTTCTCGACCTGAGGAAGCGAACTCTTCCGCGGTTGTGCGGTGTCGAGGAAGTTATCCATCGCGTTTCACATCCCGCTAACAACCGTGAACAGGCGTCACCGGCGCCCCGTGACAGATGTGCCATGCCGTTGAGGGAAATGAGAGCATCGCGCGTGATCCCGTCGGGATCTCGGCATCAAGCGCCCCGATCCATGCGATCGTCTGCGGGCGCGCCCAAGTGGCACCATGATCGTGAGGTGACCATCCAGAACGCCGACGCGGCCGCTGCGCCAGCTGCGCAGCCCCTAGCCCTATCTGGGGCCCCGCCAACGTCGGACAGCACCGGTATACCCCTTCGAAGACGACTCGTGAGGAGCACCCTCGGTTGGGTGATGACTGCGGCGCTGGCGCTCGCCGCAATCGTCGCACTTCGTCTGATGGGCGTTGGATCACAGATCGTCCTGACGAGTTCGATGGCGCCCGCCATCCTCGCGGGCGACGCTGTCATCACGGTCGGATCTCGGCTGCACCAGCCGGAGATCGGAGATGTCGTGGTCTACCACGTCAGATGGGGATCTGAGGAACTCCCACCGATCTCACACCGCATCGTGGCCAGCAGGGGGCCAGGAGTCTGGACAACCAAGGGCGACTACAACGCGGAGGACGATCCCTGGCCCGTTCCCCAGGAGCGGATCAGCGGAGTCGTGATCCTCCGCGTTCCTCTGCACTACTTCCGCGACAGTCGAGTCGCGGGTACCACGGTGGGCGCCATGGTCGCGGCGGGAGTGGCCGTCCTGTTCTGGCCGCGTCGCCTCGTCGCCGCCGAGTCCGTCGACCCTGCGGATGACCCATCTTCGCCTCCGAGGGGCCGCCACGCACGAGAGCGATGAGGCCCTAGCGACTAGCCCAACCGTGCCCGAATTGATGCAATCGGACCAGAAGGGCGCGGTTAGCCCTCCCGGCGTCGTACAGTGGTGTTGTACGCCGGATCAACCTGCCAGGTGATCCGGCGCCGTGGTGCCTACACAAGGCCCGCCCACCAGTGATTGCAGATCACCGCCCGGACCATCCGAGGCATCAAGCAAGGACTGCCATATGAGCACTTCGTTCGGATTGTCATTCCAACCTCCGGCCTATGCCCCGCGACCAGAGGCAGAGATCGAGGCAGAGTTCGAACTCGATCTCAACGCCCCGGACATCTTCCCGCCCGATAGCGATGGCGCGCCGCCGCTGCGGATGACCAAGGGCGCACGGGCATCCACAAATGCTGATGGGATTACCGACCAGGCGCTGCGCGAGACGATCGCCAACCCCGAGGACATTGAGCCCGACGCCGCCGGCCAGGGCCGCCTGCGACTTCGCCGTGGCTCGATGATCGTCGTCGTCGCCCGTGACGGAATGATCCTGTCCGTCCGCGACCGAAAGGGTCGACGACGCAACTGATCGGCGAGACAGCTGGCCGTGGCGCAGCGCCAGAAGTCGTCGCGGCCTGGCCGCCCCCTTCCTCTAGGGTGAGCGGGCACTGATCAAGCGTCCCCCAACCTCGCAGGTGTCCGCATGCGCAAGGGCTCGAATCCGCGTCCAGCGACATGACCGTCTTCCTCCTTGTCCTGGCAGGTGTTGCCGGAGGCCTCTGTGGGAGCGTGGCCGGACTCGCGTCGATCGTGACGTACCCCGCACTCCTCGCGGCCGGGCTCGCACCGCTCCAGGCGAACGTGACGAACACCGTCGCACTGGTGTTCACCAGCATTGGCTCGGTCTCCGCTTCGCGCACGGAGCTCGCCGGACAGCGCGCCAAGATCACACCGCTTGCCGTGATTGCTGTGGCCGGCGGGGCCGTAGGCGGGCTGGTCCTACTGCTCGCCCCAGCCGATTCGTTCGAGGTGGTCGTCCCCGTGCTCGTCGGACTCGCATCTCTTGCGGTCCTCGCCCCACGCCCGCACTCTCACGTGCATGGAGATCGCCCCGAGCCTCGCTGGCTGCGTCCGGCGGTGTTCGCGAACGGCGTGTATTCGGGCTACTTCGGAGCCGCGTCCGGGGTGATGCTGCTCGCGACATTGCTCGCCGGCTGGGTCGAGTCTTTCCCCAGGGTGAACGCCGCGAAGAGTCTGATCGCCGGACTCGGCAATGCGATGGGCGCCGTGGTGTTTGTCGTGGCCGGCCATGTGGACTGGCAACTGGGGATTCCGCTGGCGATCGGGCTTTTCGTCGGCGGTCGACTTGGCCCGTGGGTGGTCAGACATTCGTCGCCCACGATCCTGCGATACGTGATCGCGGCCGCCGGCGTCGGCCTCGCCGTGAAGCTGGGCATAGACGCGTACTGACGACATCGGCCGCCTCTCGACGTGCGCCCGGATCAGGGCAACCAGCGCAGGATCGTCTGCACAAGCCGATTGAGGTCGATGGGCTTCGACTCGAAGTCGTCCATCCCCGCCGCGTAGCACTCGTTCGCATCCTCGGACATCGCGTTGGCAGTCATCGCGATGATCGGGATGCGCGTGACGTCGGGCAGCCGACGAATCGCCCGCGTCGCCTCGAGTCCGTCCATCAACGGCATCTGCACGTCCATCAGGATCACGTCGTATCCGGCACCTCCCGCCACCATCTCGAGGGCGGCGGCGCCGTCGGCGGCGACGTCGACCCGGGCACCCACCTGCTCGAGGAGTTCGCGCGCGACCTCCTGGTTGAACTCGTTGTCCTCCGCTAGCAGAATGCGGCGGCCGAGCAACGGCATCGAAGCGTCGCTGCGTACCTCGACTTCGGACACGTTGGCCGGAATCTCCGACGACACGGCCATGGGGAGCGAGAAGGTGAAAGCGCTTCCGCGCCCCACGGTGCTCGAGACGACGATCGTGCCCCCCATCAGATCGACGAGGCGCTTGCTGATCGAGAGCCCGAGTCCGGTGCCGCCGAAGCGGCGCGTCGTGGACGATTCCGCCTGGGAGAAGGACTCGAACAGTGACGAATGCACCTCGGGTGGGATGCCGATTCCGGTGTCGGAGACCGTGAAACGCAGAAGGTAACCGCCCGCACCGTGGGCATCGGCATCGACCGAGATGTCGACCGTGCCCCGTTCGGTGAACTTGACCGCGTTACCGGCGAGGTTCATGAGGATCTGCTGAACACGAACGGGGTCACCGATCACCACGGGCGGCACATGCGGCCCGATCGCGACCCTGAAACCAATGCCCTTTCGCTCGGCGAGTCCGCCCGCGACGGACTGCACACCATCGACAACCCCCGCCAACGCAAATGGGGTGCGTTC
>CAFBPU010000101.1_pt1 | contig 5018 bp, 2 predicted proteins | sample 7269791 | NCBI WGS metagenome assembly CAFBPU01 (sample SAMEA6814154, study PRJEB35770) | freshwater metagenome | biome: Freshwater; feature: Freshwater reservoir; material: water | place: Czech Republic | collected 2017-06-27 | depth 30m m
CGAGGTTCCCACGGGTGCGGCCGCCAATGGCGCGGCCGACGACCTCCAGTACGAGGTCTCCATCGAGCGCGGCGGCGCCTTCTCGACCCTGAACAACAACATCGGCGCAGTGCCCGAGTTCGTCTTCCAGTCAACTCCGATCGCACTCGTGAGCAAGACGCCTGCCACCGTGACTGCAGCGTCTCCCACCGCGATCACCGCCGGGGACACCTACCCAACGATCACGTACACGACCAGCCCCAGCCCGATCACCTGGATCACTGAGCCCACCTGCGGCATCTACGCCAGCAACGACACGGCCTACGCCTCACCCCTGACCGGCGTATCCACCGCAGGCACCTACGTCACCCACTGCGCCGGCGGAACCTCAACCAACTACACGCCCACCCACACCGACGGCTCTCTCACCGTCGACTCCCGAGTTCCGACGATCACACAATTGCCGAACTGGCAGGGTTTGGAGTACGGAGGCGGGCAGAACACCGCGTGGAGTCCGAACCACCCCATTCTGTGGATCCTCTATAACCAGATGTACGCCTGGATCACGCCAGCCACCGCAGCTGGCTACCTTTCCGAGGGCACCGTGCAGCCAGATGGCAGTGTCGCTTTCTTCACTGACTACAAGTTCTACTACTCACCGGACGGCGTGATCTACACCGACTTCCCCACGTGACGCACTGAACGTCTGGGAAGTGGCACGTATGCAGTTGCTCGACAGGTTTGCTCCGGGTCGGGCTCCTTGGGGAGTTGAGGGTGCGCAGTCGCTCTCGTCCCCAAGGAGCCCGACGAGCCGCCCTGGCGAGTCCGGTGCCTGGGTTGGCCCTTGTCTCCTGACCGCGATAGAGAAAGCCGAGACCTGGCGATGAAGACGCCGACAGTGTTTGACGGATCAAGTGTTGATCGCACCTTCTCGAAAGACACCCATTCGCTCAGCCGAACGCAGTTCGTGCTCGTCTGCGCGGCATTCAGTGCGAATCTCGTGTTCATCCCGTCGGTGTCGAACTTCGTCAAGAACGGCACGTGGGGTGGCGGTTCGACCACAATGCACTTGCCGGATCACGACGTGTCGATTCTCGGCACGTCGGTGTCGTCCTACACGCTGATCACGGGGCACGCCGTGGCCGCGCTCGTCCTCGCCGTGGCACTCTTTAGCCAATTCATTCTCGCTCGTCGAGGAGTGCGGTCCGAGAGACTTGTGGCTGCGCATAGGGCAATCGGCCCGGTCATTCTGTGCACGCTATTGCCAGCCTTCGTCGTGCTTGCACTGTCGCTCAGCCTGTGGGTGATTCGCACGCCGTTCAACAGGGTGATGTTCACGCTTCTTCCCGTGATGATCGTCTTCGGCGTCGTTCGGGCGCTTGTCGGATTGCGCCGGGGTGACCGAGCCCTGCACGCAGATTCCATGTTCCTCGCCTTCATGCTCTTGGAGTCAGCGCCGGTCTTCCGAATCGTGATGTTCGTGTTCGCACGCCTAGGCGGGCAGGTGCTCGCGCCCAATGGTGAGCCGGTGAACGCGGGCGCGCTGTTTCGCACGGTCCTGGTGCTCTCCCTGCTGGCCTTGGGCTACTGGTCATGCCGCCGGCTACGCCGCAACCTCCTCCCGCTGGGGCTCATCGGGCTTGTCCTGCTCGGCGCTGTGGTGTTCCTTCCATGGTCGTTGGACAGCGCTCCGATCTGAGAGGCCCGACCCACAAGGCACACTCTCGGGCGCGCAATAGGCCCATTTCGTCCTCGTCCACTAGGTTGATCTGGGCCTCGGATTTCCCAGCTTTCGCTTCGTCGTACACCTTGCGGATTGGTTCCATGAGCGACTCCACGTTCGATCGCAGCGACGCCCTGCCGCTGGCAGATGTACGGACCCTTCGCCACGGATTCGGCGCGCGGGGAGCTACCGGTGTGTCACTCACGGCCATCCGGCCCATCGTGGGCTTCGGCGGCACTGCGCTGCTCATCAGTTACGCGGGCTTGAACGCATGGACCGCCCTTGTCGCACTCCTGGCCATCCTTCTCATCGTCGCCGCCGTGTTCGGCACTCTCGCCTCACGGTGGCCGGTGGAAGGCTCGGTTCAAGGCTGGGCCAGGCAGCTCGTGGGTGCCCGCGTTGGGTTCATCACGGGGTGGCTCCACCTGTGCTCTTACTCGCTGTTCATGGCTTCTCTGGCCTACTTCGATGTGCAGCGAATCTTTTACCTCGTGGGCTTTGAGTCCCCGAGCATCGTGATGGCCAACGTCGTCACCTCGCTGGTGATGCTCTTGGCCACCCTCGTGAACTTCCTTCCCCGCGCGTGGGGGATGGCCCTCGTCGTCGCCGCTGTGGTCGCGAGTCTGATCGGATGCGTCGGCTACTCGATCGCGCTCATCGCAGGCCATTCGAGCCGAGGTCTTGCCGACGTGATCGGCCAGTCGGGATCGCAACCGGCCGGCGAGTGGCTCACGGGATCGTTCCTCGTCGCGCTCGCATGGGCGGCGGCGTTCGCGTTCCGCGGCTTTGAACTTCCCGCGGATATGTCTGAGGAGATCCGCGACGCGCCTCGTGCGGTTCCGCGCGCCATGTTCACCACTCTCATCGTCGGTGGTGCGCTCACCATCCTCGCCGGCCTCTCCATCGCGCTGGTTGTTCCGGCAGCTCCCGCCGTGACCGCCGACCTGGCCAGCAACCCCTACGCCGCGTCCGACGGCAGCACTGTGGCGGCGGCGATGGGCACAGGGGCCGCGAAGCTGCTGGCCCTGCTCATCGTGATCGCCACCTTTGCGGCCGTCTCGGTATTCCAGATCGCCGCGTCGCGCACTGTCTGGACGATGGCGCGCGACCGAGAACTGCCTGCGAGCGCATGGCTGGTGCGAGTCACGGATAGGCGCAGGATTCCGCGCAACGCACTCATCGTGGCTGGGGTTATCGGGGTGACCCTTCCGTTCGTGATCTCCAAGGTGAAGTCGGCCTACATCCTGCAGGGTGCCAGCGTGGCTCCGCTGATGATCGCCTTCCTCATCCCCATGCTCGGACGGCTCACCCGCCGCGCTCGCAGCACATGGCGATCTGGCCCCTTCAGCCTGGGAGGCTGGGCCACGCCCCTTACTGCCGTCGCGGCAATCGCGTTGCTCGGCTTGGCCGTCAATTCGCTGTGGCCGCGGGAGATCCTGTATGGCACAGGCAGCGCCAAGTGGATACCTGCTGTCCTCCTCGTGGTTCTGGCCGTCGCGGGCCTGCTGTTGATGGCGTGGGCATTCCGTGGCAACGGCATACACGTGCGCAACCACGGCCACGTCGACCGCTATCTACATCAGCGCATCCTGCTCGCCCACACCGGCACCTGCAGCGTGTGCCACCGCGACCTCGCCCACGGTGAGGAAGTGTTCTGGAATCCTGAGGCGCACGTAACCATTTGTGTCACATGCAATGACGATGTCGTCGTCTAGGAGGCTCCATGTCTGACCCCATCAGCACCAACGCCGAGCCCGACGGCATCCCCGTTACTGACGTTCGCTCCATGCGCCGCGGGTTCTCCGGCTGGGGCGCCTCTGCGCTGGCGTTCACATCGATCCGGCCTCTGATCGGCTTCTCCCTTGCCGCACTGCTGATCAAGTCCGCGGGGCTGGCCTCGTGGCTGGCCCTTGCGGTCCTTCTGATGCTGATGATGGTGGTTGCAGCGGTCTTCGGTGCGCTCTCGTCGCGCTGGCCCCTAGAAGGTTCGGTCGCCTCCTGGTCTCGGCAGCTCATCGGCCCTCGCGCCGGGCTGCTCGTCGGCTGGGCCTACGTCTGCTCCTACCTGCTGTTCATGTCGTCGCTCGCCTTCTTCGATACGCAGCGGATCCTCTACTCGCTGGGCCTGCCCGCCCCGGACCATCTCGCCGCTGCCTGCTTCGCGGTCGTCATCATCGCGGTCACCACGATCCTGAACTCGGTGAGCCGTCGCCTTCAAGCAGGAGTGATGTACGTCGCGGGCGCGGTGTCGATTGGTGGCGTTCTGGTGTTCGGCACGCTGCTGATCACACATGCGCAGCGTGGCTTCGGGGATCTCGTGCGGAATCCCAACGCATCCGGCATCGACTGGGCATGGTGGACCGGACCCTTCCTCGCCGCCCTCGCCTTCGCTTCGGCGACAGCGCTGCGTGGCTTTGAGATGCCCGCGGAGGTGGCAGAGGAGGTGCCCCAGCCGCGCCGCACCGTGCCCCGGGCAATGCTGTGGACGCTGCTCGTCGGAGGACTCGTCACCTTGTACGGGGTCATCGCTGTGGCCGTCTCCGTTCCTGGAGCCGATGCCGTGTCTGGCGAGTTCGCGCAGAATCCCTACGCCTCCACCGTGGTCACGGCCGTGGAGCAGACGTTGGGCTTGGGGCCAGCGCGCATTCTGTCGGCCCTTCTCGTGGTGGCGACGTTCGCCGCGGGTTCCCTGTGCCAGCTCGCGGCCTCGCGCACTCTCTGGACCATGGCGCGCGACCGCGAGGTTCCGAAGCACTCCTGGCTGAACCGGCTCAGCGCTCGGGAGCGACTCCCTCGCAACGCGCTCATCACGGTGGGCGTCATCGGGGCGATTCTCCCATTCCTTCTGTCGGCCAAGGCAGCCTTCGTGCTGGCGGGAGTGTCGGCCGCCCCGCTGATGCTCGCCTTCGTTGTGCCGCTGATTGGCCTGATCACGGCGCGCAGACGGGATGACTGGGCGCCCGGGCCGTGGTCGCCGGGCCGTTGGCTCGAACCGCTGTCGATCATTGGAGCGGCAGCAGTGACGGCGCTCGGCCTGAACGTGCTGTGGCCGCGAGAAGCCCAGTACGGCGAGGGTTCCAGCGCATGGCACCCCTTGATCATTTTCGCCGCGGTCGTTGTCGCCGGCCTGATCCTGATGGCGTGGGCGTTCCGCGATAACGGAGCGCACGTGCGCAAACACGACCACGTCGACCGCGACCTACATCAGCGCATCCTGCTCGCCCACACCGGCACCTGCAGTGTGTGCCACCGCGGCCTCGCCCACGGTGAGGAAGTGTTCTGGAACCCCGAGGCCCACGTGACCATTTGTGTCACG
>CAFBPU010000103.1_pt1 | contig 4761 bp, 6 predicted proteins | sample 7269791 | NCBI WGS metagenome assembly CAFBPU01 (sample SAMEA6814154, study PRJEB35770) | freshwater metagenome | biome: Freshwater; feature: Freshwater reservoir; material: water | place: Czech Republic | collected 2017-06-27 | depth 30m m
CATGTGGATCCCTTCAGCGAAAGTGAGGTGCTCGAGATTGCCGCCACCATGATGCCGAAGGCTCGGAAGTGTGGAAGGACGACACGCTCAATTCCTGACGCGGCCTGGCCGCCGCATCAGCGAGGCTGGAGGGGCGGCAGGCCGAGGGCGATCCCACGAGGGCAGCGCGCCGCGAGGATCGCGTCGGCCGCGAGTCGCTCAGCAACCTCCGCTGCGAGGGCGTCGGCATCGACTCCAGGATCGGGAAAGATCCTCACGAGCAGGTCCGCCGACGAGCCCGCCCCCGAGACAGCAGGGTGCTCGAGCCGCCAGCAGCGGGGAGCTACCAGCCCCTCGAGTGCCGCCCTCACGGCTGAGGACACCTCCGGATCGGTCACGGGGTCCCGCCAGCTGCGATCCCTCGCGGCGGTGACAAGGTGCTGGCCCTGCACGGCGAATCGAACCGGGCCGCCGAGATCGAGAAGAACCGCATCGGCCTCCTCCTGCAGTGCGGCCGACACGACCGTCGCCACGGCTGTCGGGATCCCCCGTGCCTTCGGATCCCACGCGGCCATCGACGCGACGCTGGTGAACGCAAGCAGCCCGCGTCGACCATCGGCCGAGACCAGACTGACGCTGGCCATGTGGCTCGACTTCTCTCGCTGGAGCCCACCCGCACCCTCTTCTGCCTCGTCCAGGACCGCCACCAGAGGAACCATGAGTCGCGTGCCACGTAGAGCCGCGACAACGTCGGCCTCGGTGGTGGGGTCGAGGTCATAGCGCGCGAGGGCCTCGGCCAGAGCCGGGTCCTCTCGCCCGTCGTCGCCAGCGAAATCCGGTGACGGCACGGAAACACCGGCGAAGGGCCGGTCCTCATTCCTCTGCGCCACTCGATGATCCTGCCGGTACGCCCTTGCGATGGCGACACCCGGGTCGCTCGCCCGGGTGGCGCCGCCGGGGCAGTGCGGCTAGAGCCGGCAGGCGTGGATATCGGTGACGAGGATGCCCCGCGCGCCAAGGTCGTAGAGATCGTCCATCACGCGGTGGACGTCGCGACGCGGCACCATAGCGCGCACCGCAGCCCAGCCGGCGTCGCGCAGAGGCGACACCGTGGGCGACTCGAATCCGGGGGTGACCGCGCAGGCGGCCTCAAGGAAGTCGGCCTTGACGTCGTAGTCGACCAGGACGTAGGCGCGGGCGACGATCACGCCCTGAATACGGCGCACGAAGGTGTCGACGGCCGCATCCGCTGGCGCACCCGCTCGGCGCACGAGCAGCGCCTGGCTCACCAGGATCGGCTCCCCCACCACGACAAGACCCGCCTGCTTGAGGGTGGTGCCAGTAGCCACGACGTCGGCCACCGCATCGGCCACACCGAGCCGCACGGAGTTCTCGACGGCGCCGTCGAGCTTGACGATCGTCGCCGAGATGCCGAGCCCGTCGAGGTGCCCGGCGAGCAGCCCTGCGTAGGAGGTAGCGATCCGCAGCCCCGCGAGGCCGGCAACGTCCGAGGCCACCCCCGCGGGAGCAGCGAAGCGGAAGGTGGAGGGCGCGAACCCGAGCTCGAGAAGGGTCTCGGCATCGGAACCGGAGTCGAGGAGGAGATCCAACCCGGTGATGCCAAGGTCGAGCTCGCCGCTAGCGACGTAAGTGGCAATGTCACGCGGGCGCAGAAAGAAGAACTCGGCGTCGTTGTCGGGGTCCTGGACGACGAGCTCACGTGCGCCGTGGGCGGCGGGGTAGCCAGCCTCACGGAGCATCTCGCGGGAGGGATCGGCGAGCTGACCCTTGTTGGGAAGTGCGACTCGCAACACGGGGACTCCAGGCTGTGGCGGGACGAGGGGCAGATGCCGCCTACAGGTGGCGGTAGACGTCCTGCAGTGACACATCGGCAGCGAGCATGAGCACCTGCGCATGGTAGAGCAGTTGTGCGATCTCCTCGGCCGTGCGCTCCTTGCCCTCGTATTCGGCCGCCATCCATGCCTCAGCGGCCTCTTCGACAACCTTCTTGCCTACGGCGTGCACGCCCGCAGTGAGCAGGGCCACCGTGGCCGACTCAGGGTCGCGCTCGAGCCACTTGGTCTTGAGCTCGATGTGCAGCTCGTCGAAGGTCTTCATGACGCGAAGCCTACGGATCCTCGAGGGGTCAGCCCACGCAGGGTCGTGACGGTGGAGAGTGCAGCCTCGACCGCCTCACGACCCTTGTCCTCGATCGACCCGGGCAACCCGGCACGATCGAGTGCCTGCTTGTCGTTCTCGCAGGTGAGCAGCCCGAAACCCACGGGCACCCCGGTGTCCAGTGCGACCCTGGTGAGGCCGTCAGTGGCCGCCTGGCACACGTACTCGAAATGTGGTGTTCCGCCGCGGATGACCACCCCGAGGGCGACGACGGCGTCGAAACCGGCTGCGGTCGCTGCCTTCACCACGATCGGGAGCTCGAATGCACCTGGCACGCGGATCAGTTCATAGCGTGCGCCGTACTCCTCGAGTGCCCGGATCGCTCCGCCGATGAGGCCGACCATCACCTCGTCGTGCCAGGACGCCGCCACCACCGCGACGCGCAGGTCCGAGGTGCCCGGCAGATCTAGGTGTGGCAAGCCCTTGCCGGTCATGACGGGTTCCCCTCGGGCATCGCACGATCAGCGGGCGACTCGGGATCGGGCGGCAGATCGTGCCCCATCCGGTCGCGCTTGGTGCGCAGATAGGCGACATTGTCGGGCGTGGGGATGGTGGCAAGCGGCACCCGATCGAGGATGGCTAGGCCGTAGCCTTCGAGCCCGGCGCGCTTGGCCGGATTGTTGGTGAGCAGTCTCATGGTGCGGATTCCGAGATCGGCGAGGATCTGGGCTCCCGTCCCGTAGTCGCGGGAGTCCATGGGAAGCCCGAGTTCAAGATTGGCGTCGACGGTGTCAGAGCCGCCATCTTGCAGGGCATAGGCCTGCAGTTTCTGGAGCAGTCCGATGCCGCGGCCTTCGTGGCCGCGCATGTAGAGCACGACTCCCCGTCCCTCGGCCGCAACCCTCGCCATGGCGGCCTGAAGCTGAGGCCCGCAATCGCAACGACGGGAACCGAAGACGTCACCCGTAAGACATTCAGAGTGCACCCGCACGAGGAGGTCCTCGCCATCGCCGATCTCGCCGCACACCAGTGCGACGTGCTCGATGCCATCCAGGGTCGAGCGGTAGCCGACAGCCCGGAACACCCCGAACTCAGTGGGCATACGAGTATCGGCGACAAGTTCAATCTGGCGCTCGTTGTGGCGGATGTGCGCGACGAGGTCGGCGATGGAAATCATCACCAACCCATGGGTATCGGCGAACGCACGACACTCAGGCGCACGCATCATCGACCCGTCGTCGTTGACGAGTTCGCAGAGTGCACCCGACGGTGTCAGACCCGAGATCCGGGCGAGGTCGAGGGCTGCCTCGGTGTGGCCCGGGCGACGAAGCACGCCACCGTCGAGCGCCCGCAGCGGGACGACGTGGCCCGGTCGGGTGAGATCGCGAGGCCCAGTGGCCGGGTCGGCGAGCACTTTGATGGTGAAGGCGCGGTCCTCGGCCGAGATCCCGGTGGCCTTGACATCGCGAGCATCGACGGTGACGGCGTAGGCCGTTCCCTTGCGATCTTCGTTGACGGCCGTCATGGGAGGCAACCCCAGCCGGTCGAGCTCGTGACCGGGCATCGCGACGCAGATGTACCCACTCGTCCACCGGATCATGAAGCCCACGATCTCGGTGGTGGCGAACTGGGAGGCGAAGATCAAATCGCCCTCGTTCTCGCGGTCCTCGTCGTCGACAACGACCACCGCTCGGCCCAACTTGATCGCCGCGATGGCGTCCTCAATCGGGTCGAGCCGAATACCCACGTGCTGGGCAGGCTTCTCGGGGGCCGTGATTTCCGGGGCCGTCATCAATTCCTCCACTGCATCATGCGTTCGACATACTTCGCGACCACGTCAACCTCGAGGTTGACCGGATCGCCGATCTTCTTACTGCCGAGCGTCGTGAGTTCGAGGGTGGTCGGAATGAGCGACACCGTGAAGCTGTCACGGTGCGCGTCAACGACGGTCAGTGACACACCGTCGACGGTGATCGATCCCTTCTCGACGACATAGCGTCCCAGATCACCGGGAAGTGAGATCCTCAGGACCTCCCAGTGCTGACTGGGGATGCGTTCGAGGATCTCGCCCGTGCCGTCAACATGACCTTGCACGAGGTGCCCGCCGAGCCGGGCCGCCAGGGTGACCGGCCGCTCGAGATTGACGGGCGAGTTGGCGCCGAGCGCGCCTAGACAGGAGCGGTCGAGAGTCTCCTGCATAACGTCGGCGGTGAATTCGCCGTCGGCGTGGGACACGACCGTGAGACATACGCCGTTCACGGCGATCGAGGCTCCATGGACCGCATCGCTCGTGACGAGCGCTCCCCGGATCCGGAATCTCGCCGCATTCTCTAGTGGTTCGACCGCGACAACGCGGCCGAGCTCCTCGACGATGCCCGTGAACACGTCTTCCTCCCCTAGTCGGCCCGGATAACCCGGGCGTCGATCCGAACGTCGTCACCGACCAGCGTGACCGCCGTCACCTGAAGTCGCAACGCGTCGGCGATGGTGGTCATGCCCGCCTCCGCCAACGCGACAGCCCCCGCCCCCAGGAGTGCGGGTGCGACGTACCACCGCACGGCGTCGATGACGCCCGCCGAGACGAACGCCGATGCCAGGGTAGGCCCACCCTCGAGCAGTACATGTCGCGCACCCCGCTCGAACAGCGAATGCAGCACGTCGAGC
>CAFBPU010000105.1_pt1 | contig 4576 bp, 3 predicted proteins | sample 7269791 | NCBI WGS metagenome assembly CAFBPU01 (sample SAMEA6814154, study PRJEB35770) | freshwater metagenome | biome: Freshwater; feature: Freshwater reservoir; material: water | place: Czech Republic | collected 2017-06-27 | depth 30m m
CACGAACACCCATGGCAGGTGCACGACCTGTCACCAACTCAAGACCGCGGGCTACGCCCAAATCCAGGACACCCACCCTGATGGCTCCCATACCTGGCAATCCCACTGGGGCCAACGCGTCCACATCGGTCCCCGCCCCTACCTCCCCGGCCACCACACCACGCTGGGAGACCAACCACCCCAACCACCTGAACAACCACCAGACCAACCGAACGAACCCCCTCCACCCGAACAACCACCAGACCCGCCACCCTTCTAGTCGAGGAGGGTAGGAGGGTGCCTAGGTGATGCGGTAGGACAGCGCGCGGACGGTGACGAGATCACCGGGTTGCAGTTGGGCACCTCGTCGGGGCTCGATCACACCGTTCACCGTGACGTCGCCCGATTCCAGCAGTGCCTTCGTCTCGCCGCCGGTGTCGACTGCTCCGGCGAACTTGAGGAACTGGCCTAGTCGAATGCCCTTCGGGCCGATCTCGATGTCGTTCACGGGGTTCACGGGGTTCACGGGGTTCACGGGGTTCACGGGGTTCACCGGTCCAGTCTGGTCCAGGGCGACCGGGACATGCGAGAGGGCCACACCCTGGGGGTGCGGCCCTCTCGGAGATCGGGGCGCGTCAGACGCGAGCGACCTTGCCCGCCTTGATGCAGGAGGTGCAGACGTTGAGCTTCTTGGGGGTCTTGCCCACGAGCGCGCGCACGGTCTGGATGTTCGGGTTCCAGCGACGCTTGGTGCGTCGGTGCGAGTGCGAGATCGAGTGGCCGAAACCGGGGCCCTTGCCGCAGACGTCGCAGTTGGCAGCCACAGTCGTAGTCCTCACATCGAGATCGGGTGGAGTCGCCCGCGCAGGTAGGCGGGACTGCCCGGACAGCCGGGCGACGTGAGCAGGGTACAGGGCTGGCGCCCGGACTCCCAAACCGGTCGTCCGACCGTGCCTCAGGGCAGGACACTACGCTCGTGGTCGTCCGCGTGCTGCGCTGCGCTCTCGCTCGCCCGCGAGGCCGCACCCGGCCGTCATCCGTCCCGATCTGAGGAGCCTGCGATCGTGCTGGAGCGACTCGACGCGGACGGCGTCCACCGCTGGGTGGAACTCGCGTTCGAGGGCTTGGGCAGGCATCGCGAGGAGATCGACGCCCTCAATGTCTTCCCCGTTCCCGATGGCGATACCGGCACCAACCTGTTCCTCACCTTTGAGGCGGCGCTGGGAACCCTGCGTGACTCCGGCGACTCCGGGGGATTGCAGGTGATGCTCGCCAGTGCCGCACATGGATTGCTGCTCGGGGCGCGCGGCAACTCCGGCATCATCATGAGTGAGCTCATGAGGGGGTTCTCTGAGACGTTCGGGGCCCTCGACCCGTCGGCGACTGCGGCAGAACGCGAGGCGTTGCTCACTGCGGCAATGGCACGAGCCGCTGACTGCGCCTACGCCGCGGTAGCCGATCCGGCCGAAGGCACCATTCTGTCGGTGGCGCGCGCGGCCTCGAAGGCTGCTGCGTCGCTCCCCGCGGGCTCGACCCTCACGCAGCAGGTCACCACCATCGCCGACGCCGCCGCCGTGGCGTTGGCTCACACCCCCTTGCAACTTGAGGTCCTGGCCAGGGCAGGGGTCGTCGACGCGGGCGGACGTGGCCTCGTCGTTGTTCTCGAGGCTCTCGTCGAGGCGGTCACGGGGGTGCGCCGCGATCCCGGGCCCGCCTCCCTCCCGGTTCCGTGGGATGTTCACGAGCTCGACGAGGGCGGCGGCGCGTACGAGGTGATGTACCTCCTCGACGCGGGCGACGAGGATGCGGCCGGGCTGCGCGTCGCACTGGCCGAGCGCGGCGACTCGGTCGTGGTCGTGGGTGGCTCCGGGCTCTGGAACATCCACGTGCACACCGATGACGTCGGCGCAGCGATCGAGGCGGGCATGACCGCCGGACGCCCGTATCGCATTCGCGTCACCGATCTGCGACAGGACGCGGCTGACCGGCGATCATCGTCCCGGATACTCGGTCGCGCAGTCGTCGCTGTCGCGCACGGCGCGGGCACGGCTGCCTTGCTGGACGCATCTGGCGCCACGGTCGTGCGCGCCACTGCCAAGATCGCGCCGTCGACCGCCGAGATCCTCGAGGCCATTCACCGCGCGGGCAGGCCAGAGATCGTGGTGTTGCCGAGTGATTCCGACATTCGCCCGGTGGCCGAGGCTGCGGCTGAGAAGGCCCGCGCCGACGGCATCCGCATCTCAGTGGTGCCGACCCGCTCCATCGTCCAATCCCTCGCTGCCATGGCGGTCCACGATGCCACCGCACGATTTGACGACGACGTCGTGGCAATGACCCGCGCAGCGGGGGCCACGCACTACGGCGGTGTCTCGATCGCATCGCGCGAGGCCATGACCACCGCGGGCGCATGTCAGGTGGGCGATGTCCTCGGGATCGTGGCCGGCGACATCGTTGAGATCGGCGAGAGTGTCGAAGAGGTCGCAGTACGAGTCCTTGGTCGGCTGTTGTCCTCGGGGGGCGAGTTGGTCACGCTCGTGAGGGGCGCTGATGCCGATGTCGCTGTCGGCTCGACGATCGCGCGGCGGGTTCGTCGAGCCCACCCGGGTGTCGAGATCGTGGTGCACGACGGTGGTCAGCCGTTGTGGCCGCTGATCCTCGGGGTGGAGTGAGGCCGTGGCCCAGTTTCGGCTGACCGACTCGCTCACCTCGGTGCTCGGTGCCCGCACGGCCACCGCACTTGCCTCGGGCCTCGGGCTCCGCACGATCGAGGATCTGCTGCGCCACTATCCGCGGCGCTATGCCGAGCGTGGTCAGCTCACCGACCTCGCCTCGCTCGAGATCGACGAGCACGTCACCGTGATGGCGCGCGTGCAGAAGGTCGACATCAAGTCCTACGTCGATCGCAAGAGCGGTCGCCGGGCTGACCGCCTCGAGGTCGTCGTCACGGACGGCAAGGGCACCTTGACCCTCACATACTTCAAGCAGTCCTGGCGTGCCAAGGATCTTCGCGAAGGTCGGCTCGGACTGTTCTCGGGAAAGGTTGGCTCGTTCAACGGTCGGCGCCAACTGACACACCCGGACTACGTGCTGCTCCCGGACAGTGCCGACGATGTGACTGGGACCGAGCTCGCTGACCTCCGCGATCCGCTCTCCCAGAGCGGTTCCGCGGAGTCTGGCGGATCGGATGTGGACACCGTGCTCGCCTTCGCGGGCGCCTTGATCCCGGTCTATCCGGCGACGGCTCAGATGGCCTCCTGGAAGATCGCGAGCGCGATGGCGATCGTCCTTGACCAGATGCCCGACGACCTCGAGGACCCCATCCCCGACACCACCCGGATCCGATTCGGCCTGCCCGGCCTGCGAGGCGCGCTGTTGGCCATCCATCGCCCGGAGTCGCGGGCCGATGTCGACGGCGCACGTGAGCGGTTGCGCTGGGATGAGGCATTCGTGCTGCAGACCGTTCTTGCCCAGCGTCGAGCCGCGGCGTCGGCGCTGCCGGCCACTCCGCGTGTTCCGCGGGCGGGCGGGCTCCTCGAGAACTTCGAGACGAGGCTGCCCTTCGAGCTCACCGCCGGACAGCTCGAGGTGGGCCGATCGATCGCCGAGGACATGGCGCGCACGCACCCTATGCACCGGCTCCTGCAGGGCGAGGTCGGCTCGGGCAAGACGGTCGTCGCCCTGCGCGCCATGCTCACGGTGGTCGATGACGGCGGCCAAGCCGTCCTGCTCGCACCCACCGAGGTCCTCGCCCAGCAGCACCACCGGTCGATCACGGCGATGCTGGGCCCGCTCGCCGAACGCGGGCTCCTCGGTGGCTCTGACATCGGGACCCGGGTGGCGCTCGTCACCGGATCGCTGACGGCGGGCCGTCGTCGCGAGGTGCTCCTGGACATCGGCGTCGGAGACTGCGGCATCGTCGTCGGAACTCACGCACTGCTCGAGGACCGAGTGCAGTTCTTCGACCTTGGCCTTGTCGTGGTCGACGAGCAGCACCGGTTCGGGGTCGAGCAGCGGGCGGCGCTCGCGGCGAAGGTGCGTGATGACCAGCGCCCCCATGTCCTGGTCATGACGGCGACCCCGATCCCCAGAACTGTCGCGATGACCGTGTTCGGGGATCTCGAGGTGTCCACTCTCACCGAGCTTCCGCGGGGCCGGGCAGCGATCACCTCCCATGTCGTGCCGTCCCTCGAACGCCCGGCGCTCCTCGAGAGGGCATGGGAGCGCATAGCCGAGGAGGTGTCTCAGGGCCGTCAAGCCTTTGTCGTGTGTCCGCGCATCGGCGACGATGTGACGCCGGGGGTCGCCGACGATGAGGACCTCGTGGCCCCGGCCGTGGACTCATCGCCGGACCGCCGCCCTCCGATTGCCGTTCTGGATATCGCGCCAGAACTGATGGCCGGGCCGCTCTCCGCAGTGCGCGTCGGGGTTCTTCATGGCCGGATGTCCTCCGATGACAAGGACGAGGTGATGAGGCGGTTCACCGACGGTCCGTCCGCGCCCGACGGCATCGACGTCCTCATCGCCACAACCGTGGTGGAGGTCGGCGTCGACGTCCCGAACGCCACCGTGATGGTCGTGATGGATGCCGATCGGTTCG